>VFQP010000122.1_pt1 | contig 221012 bp, 200 predicted proteins | sample 3512351 | NCBI WGS metagenome assembly VFQP01 (sample SAMN10412372, study PRJNA504923) | tailings metagenome | isolation source: Relicate 1 Philex TSF1 revegetated site | place: Philippines: Tuba, Benguet | collected 2017-08-29 | reverse complement strand
CGTTGGCGTCGATGTCGAAGGTGACCTCGATCTGCGGCACGCCGCGCGGCGCGGGCGGGATGCCCTGCAGGTCGAACTGGCCGAGCAGCTTGTTGTCGGCCGCCATCTCGCGCTCGCCCTGGAACACCTTGATCGTCACGGCGTTCTGGTTGTCGTCCGCGGTGCTGAACACCTGGCTCTTCTTGGTCGGGATGGTGGTGTTGCGGTCGATCAGGCGCGTGAACACGCCGCCCAGCGTCTCGATGCCGAGGCTGAGCGGCGTGACATCCAGCAGCAGCACGTCCTTCACGTCGCCCTTGAGCACGCCGCCCTGGATCGCCGCGCCGATGGCGACGACCTCGTCCGGGTTCACGTTGCGCGCCGGCTCCTTGCCGAAGAACTGCTTCACCGCCTCGATGACCTTGGGCATGCGGGTCATGCCGCCGACCAGGATCACCTCGTCCACCTCGTTCGCCGCGAGGCCGGCATCCTTCAGCGCCTGGCGGCAGGGATCGAGCGTCTTGGCGATCAGGTCGTCCACCAGCGCCTCGAGCTTCGAGCGGGTGAGCTGCAGCACGAGATGCTTCGGCCCGCTCGCATCCGCGGTGATGAAGGGCAGGTTGATCTCGGTCTGCTTCGAGCTCGACAGCTCGATCTTCGCCTTCTCGGCCGCTTCCTTGAGCCGCTGCAGCGCGAGCTTGTCGCCGCGCAGGTCGATGCCCTGCTCCTTGCGGAACTCGTCGGCGAGATAGTCGATCACGCGGGCGTCGAAATCCTCGCCGCCGAGGAAGGTGTCGCCGTTGGTGGACTTCACCTCGAACACGCCGTCGCCGATCTCGAGGATGGAGACGTCGAAGGTGCCGCCGCCGAGGTCATAGACCGCGATGGTGCCGCCCTTCTTCTGGTCCATGCCGTAGGCGAGCGCAGCCGCCGTCGGCTCGTTGATGATGCGCAGCACCTCGAGGCCCGCGATCGCGCCGGCTTCCTTCGTCGCCTGGCGCTGCGCGTCGTTGAAGTAGGCAGGCACCGTGATGACGGCCTGGGAGACCTTCTCGCCGAGGAAGGCCTCGGCCGTCTCCTTCATCTTGGTCAGGATGTGGGCGCTGATCTGCTGGGGCGCGTATTTCTTGCCGTCCACCTCGACCCAGGCATCGCCGTTGTCGGCGCGGGTGATGGTGTAGGGGACGAGGCCCTTGTCCTTCGTCACCATCGGGTCGTCGTAGCGGCGCCCGATCAGGCGCTTGACGGCATAGAGGGTGTTCTGCGGGTTGGTGACCGCCTGGCGCTTGGCGGACTGGCCGACGAGACGCTCGCCGTTCTTGGCGAAGGCGACCATGGAGGGGGTGGTGCGCGCGCCCTCTGCGTTCTCGATCACCCTGACCGCGTCCTTGGCGCCCGAGGGGCCCTCCATGATCGCGACGCAGGAATTGGTCGTGCCGAGGTCAATGCCGATGACCTTGCTCATCCGTGTGCTCCTTGTTCGGCAGCCTGGACGCGGCCCTGGAAGGCGCCGTGCCCGGCCCCTGCCGGATGGGGTGTTGGGTGGACGGGTGCGACATATTCATCGCAGTGTGGCGCCGCAAGGGGGGCGGGACGCCTTCCTCACGCCTCCAGCTTCAGCCCCAATCTTTCCGCGAAGCCATGCGCCACGTGGCGCGCCATGGATTCCGCGTTGTGCCGCCCGGCCGAGGGAATGGGCGAGGTCTGCGCCGCCCAGACCGGGACCGAGCGGTCGGGATCGGGGTGCACCAGTTCCACCCACCAGAGCGTCTCGCCCTTCAGCAGCGGCGGCCGCGGTGGCCGGTGGATGGCGTGGCGCGAAGGGGCCTCCGTCGCGTGCCAGTTCACGGTCAGCCGCGGCACCCGGCGCAGCGCGACGGCCGCGAACTCGCGGACCGGGATGGTCCAGGCCCCGCCCGGCCCCTCCACCACCGCCTCGGTGTCCGACAGGCTGATCTTCACCCAGTCCGGCCGGCGGCGCCGCACCACATCGAGCACCGCCGCGGCAACGAGGCAGGCGAGCGGCAGCAGCAACAGCGGCGAGAGCGCGAGCCCGATCAGGTGGTCGAGATAGTCCTGCGCCGTCTCGCCTTCCAGCGGGGTGAACTCGCCCTCGCTCCAGGCGAAGGCAAGGAGCAGCGCGAACAGCGCGGCGGCGAGCCAGAGCGCCCGGCGGGTCCACCGCCGCAAATCCGCCGCCGGCCGCAGCTCCACGCTCGCCGGCAGCGCCGTCGGGTAGAGCGGCCGGCCGAGCCGCACCATCAGCGCCGCCCGCCCCGCCTGGCGGCGCAGCGCCCTAGCCGCGGGGCCCGGCACGGCGAAGGGGAGGGGTGCTGGACATGGAGAAACCGTAACCATGCCGGGGCCCGCGCGCCAAGCCATGCCTGGCCCAAACACTTTACCTTGCAGTTAACCGACGCGCGGAGCATGGTCGCCGCCCATGCCGCGCATCGCCTTCACGCCGAATCTCCGCCGCCATCTCGACTGCCCGACCGTGGAGGCGGAGGGCGCGACGCTGCGCGCCGCGCTCGACCATGCCTTCGCCGCCAATCCGCGCCTGCGCCTCTACCTGCTGGATGAGCACGGGCGGCTGCGCCGGCACGTCACGATCTTCGTCAACGACACCCCGGTCGCCGACCGCGCCACGCTCGCCGACCGCATCGCGCCGGAGGACGAGATCTTCGTCTTCCAGGCCCTCTCGGGAGGATGACGCCTTGGCCGAACGCCTGCTGGTCGCGACCCGCAAGGGCCTCTTCGTCTGCCCGCCGGAGGGCGCGGGCTTCGCGCTGCCGCGCCCGGCCTTCCTGGCCGAGCCCGTCTCGGCCGTCCTGCACGATCCGCGCGACGGCGCGCTCTATGCCGCGCTGCGGCTCGGCCATTTCGGCGTGAAGCTGCACCGGTCGGAGGATGGCGGGGCGAGCTGGACCGAGATCGGCGTGCCCGCCATGCCGACGGAAGGCGAGAACCCGAAGGCGCTCGACATGATCTGGGCGCTTGCGGCGGGCCCCGGGGACCAGCCGGGCGTGATCTGGGCCGGCACGCTGCCGGCCGCGCTGTTCCGCAGCGCCGATCGCGGCGCGACGTGGGAGCTGGTGCGCGGCCTGTGGGAGGTGCCGGAACGCGCGCGCTGGGTGGGCGGCGGCTATGACGAGGCGGGGCTGCATTCCATCGTCATCCATCCGCGCGATCCGCGCCGCATGGCGATCGCCATCTCCACCGGCGGCGTCTGGACCAGCGCCGATGGCGGGGCGGGCTGGACGCTCGCGGGCAAGGGGCTGCGGGCCGAGTACATGCCGCCCGACCAGGCCTTCGACCAGGTGATGCAGGACGTGCATCTGCTCGCCGCCTGCGCTGCCGCGCCGGAGGTGCTCTGGGCGCAGCACCACAACGGCATCTTCCGCTCCACCGATTTCGGCGCGAGCTTCAAGGAGGTGACGGCGGCCGCGCCGTCGCGCTTCGGCTTCGCCGTCGCGCCGCATCCGGCCGATCCCGCCACCGCCTGGTTCGCCCCGGCGGTGAAGGACGAATGCCGCGTGCCGGCGGAAGGCCGCCTCGTCGTCACCCGCACGCGGGACGGCGGCGGGACGCTCGAAAGCCTGGGCGAAGGCCTGCCCGCCGCCGATTGCTACGACCTGGTCTATCGCCATGCGCTGGCGGTGGACGCGCGGGGCGAGCGGCTGGCGATGGGCTCGACCACCGGGAACCTCTGGCTCGGCGAGGACAGCGGCGCGCGCTGGCGGCTGCTCTCCGGCCACCTGCCGCCGATCGCCGCGGTCGCCTTCGCGTAGGAGGGAACGGGAATGGCGAAGAACACGATCTGCCTCTGGTTCGACCGGGACGCCGAGGCCGCGGCGCGCTTCTACGCCGCGACCTTCCCGGACAGCGCCGTCCGGGCCGTCCATCGCGCGCCGGCGGACTACCCCTCCGGCAAGGCGGGGGATGTGCTGACGGTGGAGTTCACGGTCGCGGGCATCCCCTGCCTCGGCCTCAATGGCGGCCCCGCCTTCCGCCACAGCGAGGCCTTCTCCTTCCAGATCGCCACGGAGGACCAGGCGGAGACAGACCGCTACTGGGACGCCATCGTCGGTCATGGCGGCGAGGAAAGCGCCTGCGGCTGGTGCCGGGACCGCTGGGGCCTTTCCTGGCAGATCACCCCGCGCGCGCTGACCGAGGCGATCGCGGCCGGCGGCGAGGCGGCGAAGCGGGTCTTCCAGGCGATGATTACCATGAAGAAGATCGACATCGCCGCGATCGAGGCCGCGCGGCGCGGCTGAGCGCCTTCTGTTGACGATGCCCGGCTGGCGGCCCTAAACCCCCGGCCTCTGCGGCGGCCATAGCTCAGTTGGTAGAGCGCCAGGTTGTGGTCCTGGATGTCACGGGTTCGAGTCCCGTTGGTCGCCCCATTTTCCCGGCCCCAGGCGCCGGAGCCGCCTCCGGCGGCTTGGCTGCGCGCCTCAGGGCTGGACCACCTGGCTCCGCTGGTGGTTTGTGCGCGTGGCCGCTTCGCGGCCGCGGCCGGCAACGGCCGGCCGAATCTCGAGGGTGGTGCGTCCGATGCAGATCCGTCTCGATGGCCGCGTGGCCCTCATCACCGGTGGCTCCAAGGGGCTTGGCCGCGCCATGGCCGAGGCCTTCGCGGAAGCCGGCGCCGCCGTCGCGATCGTCGCCCGCCGCCAGGCGGAACTCGACGCCGCGAAGGCCGCGATCGCGGCGCGCTTCCAGGGCGCGCGGCTGGCCGCCATCTCGGCCGATGTCGCGACCGCCGAGGGCTGCGCCCGCGCGGTGGCCGCCGCCGAGGCCGCGCTCGGCCCGGTGGACATCCTGGTCAACAACGCCGGCACCAGCCAGCGCGGCCCCTTCCCGGAGGTGGACGACGCGCTCTGGCAGGCCGATCTCGACCTCAAGCTGTTCGCCGCGATCCGCCTGACGCGCGCGGTCTGGCCGGGCATGGCCGCGCGGCAATGGGGGCGCGTGATCAACGTGCTCGCCACCGCCGCCAAGACCCCGCCCGGAGAGGGCGCGCCCACCGCCGTCTCCCGCGCCGCCGGCATGGCGCTGACCAAGGTGCTCTCGCATGAGGGCGCGAAGCACGGGATCCTGGTGAACGCGCTGCTCACCGGCCTTTTCGTCAGCGAGCAGCACGAGCGCCGCCATGCCGCCAGCGGCAGCAAGGAAAGCTTCGCCGACTGGATCGCGAAGCAGGGCGCCTCGCTGCCGCTCGGCCGCTACGGCGACCCGGCGGAGTTCGCGAGCATGGCGACCTTCCTCGCCTCCGACGCGGCCTCCTACATTACCGGCACCGCGATCAACATGGATGGCGGCCGCAGCCCGGTGGTGTGAGGGGCGAGGGCGGCGCTACGCCACCTCCGGCCAGACGAAGCGCAGGCGTTCGAGGAAAGCGAGCCGCGCGGCGACATCCTCCGCCGCGCAGGCCATCACCGCGACGACGCCGATGCCCTCCTCGGACTCGATCGCGAGATCGAGCACCGGCCCCGGCCGCTCGACCTCCAGCACCCCGACCGGGCCGGCGCCGGGCGCGACCTCCAGCGCCCGCCGCGCGCCGCGTCCGGCGCGGAGCGTGACGGCGGCGGGCGCCGACCCGCCGCGCAGAGCAAGGTGGACACGCAGCACCGCCGGGCGGTCCCCGGGCAGCGGCAGGCGCAGCTCGGCGCGGCCCGGCCTCGTGCGGCAGCCCCAGGGCTCGGGCGCTTCCCAGCCGGCATGGCGCAGCCGCTCCGCCCAGGCCATGGCGGGCTGCGGCCGCGCGGCGGCGATCTCGCCGAGCGGATGCGCGAGCCCGAGCGGCGGGGGCGGCAGCGCGGCGGGGGCGGCCGGCGCGGCCGCGAGCAGCGCGGCGAGTTCCCCGGCGATCTCCGCCCAGTCGCGCAGCCTGAGCTCGCGCGCGATGCGGGCCTCCGTCGCGGCGCGGAAGGCGCCGTCGAAGGCGAGCTGCTCCACCGCCGCGCGGAAGGCGGGCTCGCTGCCGGGCGGGATGTGCAGCGCCAGCCCCTGCCCCGCCTCGACCAGCCCGGAATGGGCCGGCGCGATCACCGCCTTGCCCGCCGCGAGCGCCTCCGTCACCGGCAGCCCCCAGCCCTCGTGGCGGGAGTGGTAGAGGCAGAACAGCGCGCCGCGGGTGAGGGCCGCGAGCGCCGGATCGTCCACGTCGTCGAGCCAGACCACGCGGCCTTCCAGCGCCGGCGCGCGCGCCAGCAGCGCGAGCGCCGGCTCGGCGCCGAAGCCGCGCCGGCCGACCAGCAGCAGCCGCGGCAGCGCCGCGCCGTGCTTGCGGAGCAGGGCCAGCCAGGCGTTGAGCACGAAGAGGTGGTCCTTGCGCGCCTCGATGGTGGCGACGAACAGCGCATAGGGCTCGGCCATGAGCTCCGCCGCGCGCGGATGCGGGGCCGCGGGCGGCGGCGGGACAGGCCGCGCATCCAGCCGCAGCACGGCAAGCGGCGCCGTGGGCAGCGGGGCGAGGTCGCGCGCCAGGATCGCCTCCAGCTCGCGCCGCGTCGCCTCGGAGACGGCGATCAGCAGGCCCGCCTCGGTCGCGAGCACGGCGAGCCAGCGGGCGAAGCTCGCGGCATGGGCCGGGTCGGCCTGCTCGGGCGCGACGACGGGCCCCGCGTCATGCACCACCGCCGCGTAGCGCAGCCCGTGCCGGGCGCGGGCGGCGCGGAGTGCCGCATGGTAGCCGGGCAGCCACCAGGAGGAGCCCGGATTGACGAGCCAGGCCCCCTGCTCCGGCACCAGCGCCGGCGCGGACTCCAGCAGCGCGGCCGTGCGGTCCAGCGTGGCGCGCCAGGCGGGATCGAGCGGATCGGCGCCGGCGCGGGCGAGGCCGCCGAGCCGGTGGAACAGCGCCCGCGGCAGCCCGGCCCAGTCGCCGCGATCGGGACGGAACACGACGCACCGCGCCCCGGGCTCCGCCGCCAGCACCGCCCCCGCCAGGCCGAGCTGCACGCGCTGGATGCCCGACGGCGCGCGATGCGCCCGCCACCAGGCGAGCAGGTCCGAGAGGTCGAGCAGCTTCGCCCCGGCGCCCTCGGGCAGGTCGAGCAGCCGCTCGGCCTCGCGCCAGGCCTCGGCCGAGAGCGGATCGCGCGCCAGCGCCCGGGCATAGGCGTCTCGCGCGCCCGGGAGATCCCCCGCGAGCTTCAGCGCATGCCCGATCTGGAGCGGCAGGTCCGCATCCTCCGCGAGCCCGGCCTCCGCCCGGCGGTAGGAGGCGAGCGCGCCGAGCGGATCGCCGGCCTCCTTCACGCAATGGCCGTGCTGGACCCAGATGCCCCAGTCCTCGGGGTGGCGTTCCAGATGCGCCGCATAGGCCGCCGCCGCGCCCCGCCAGTCGCCGGCGTCGCGGCGGCGGTCGGCCTCTCGGAGTGCGTCGGTCACGGCCCCTGCACCGGGGATCACGCCCTTCCGTAGGTGTCCTCGATGCGGACGATGTCGTCCTCGCCGAGATAGGAGCCGACCTGCACCTCGATCAGCGTCAGCGGGATCATGCCGGGATTCTCGAGGCGGTGGACGCAGCCGAGCGGGAGATAGACGCTCTCGTTCTCGCGCAGCAGGATCCGCTCGCCATCGCGCTCGACGATGGCGGTGCCGTGCACCACCACCCAGTGCTCGGCGCGGTGATGATGCTTCTGCAGGCTGAGCTTGGCGCCCGGGCGCACCATGATGCGCTTGACCTGGAAGCGCTCGCCGCGGGCCACGCCTTCGTAGCTGCCCCAGGGGCGATAGACCTTGCGGTGCTCCGTGGCCTCCTTGCGGCCGGCGGCCTTGAGCTGCTCGACGAGGCCCTTCACCTCCTGCGCGCGGGAGCGGTGGCAGGCGAGCACCGCATCGTCGGTGACGACGAGCACCACGTCCTCGAGGCCCACCACGGCCGCGAGCGCGCCTTCGGAGCGCACCAAGCAATTCCGCGCGCCGCGCAGCGCGACCGGGCCGGCGACGGCGTTGCCATGCGCGTCCTTGGCCGAGATGTCCCACAGCGCATCCCAGGCGCCGACATCGGACCAGCCCGGATCGCAGGACACCACGGCGGCGAGCGCGGTCTTCTCCATCACCGCATGGTCGATCGAGATCGAAGGCGCGGCGGCGAAGCCGGCGCCGAGGCGGACGAAGCCGAGATCGCGCGCATCCTCGGCCACGCCGGCCCGCGCCGCCGCCAGCACCTCCGGCGCATGGCGCTCGAGTTCCGCGAGCAGCGTCGCGGCGGTGGCGACGAACATGCCGCTGTTCCAGAGATGCCGCCCGCCGGCGACGAGGTCGGCCGCGCGGGCCGCGTCGGGCTTCTCGACGAAGCGCACCACGGCGCGGGCGGCATGGCCGGCGGCCTCGGTGCCGGGCAGCGCATCGCCGGCCTCGATGTAGCCATAGCCGGTCTCGGGGCGCGTGGGGCGGATCCCGAAGGTGGCGATGCGGCCGAGCCGCGCCGCCGCGGCGGCGGCCTCCAGCGCGGCGGTGAGCGCCGCGGCATCGCCGATGGCGGCATCGGCGGCCATGATCCAGAGCACGGCATCCGGGCTCTGCCGGCCGACCAGGACCGCGGCGGCGGCGATGGCGGGGGCGGAATTGCGCGCCGCCGGCTCCAGCACGATCGAGGGCGTCTCTACGCCGATCCCGGCGAGCTGCTCGGCGACGAGGAAGCGATGCGCCTCCCCGCAGACGACCATGGGCGGGGCGAAGCCCGGGCCGCGGGCGCGCGCGGCGGTTTCCTGGAGCATGGTGCGGGCGGCGGCGAGCGGCCAGAACTGCTTCGGATAGGCCTCCCGCGAGAGCGGCCAGAGCCGCGTTCCGGTGCCGCCCGAAAGGATGACGGGCACGATCCGGGCGGCGCTGTCAGACGGCATCAGGTCGGGCTCCAAGGGGCTCGTTCGGGCTCGGGTATGGCCCGGCTTGGCGGAGAAAGTAAGGCATGCGGGGGGTGCATCCAACCGTCACGCGCGGAGCGCGAGCGGGACTGCGCGCAGCGCGCGGGCACGCAAGTGCGGGGCGATGTGAAGCGACCGTGAAGCGGCCGATTGGTTGCGGGCCCGGGCTGCGGCAAGCTACGGATCGAGGGCCGCCGGCCAGGTGCCGGGGGCCGGATACCGAAGAACGAGGGAGGCGTCGCATGACGGATTTCAACAGGACCATCGCCACCGGGGCGGCGCCGCGCCGCGCCCTGCTCGCGGGGCTCGGCGCCGCCCTGGCCGCCCCGGCGGCGCGCGCCCAGGCGCGCTTCCCTGAACGCCCGATCCGGCTGATCGTGCCCTGGGCGGCGGGCGGCACCACCGACATCCAGATGCGCGCGCTGGCGGAACAGGCCGCGCGCCGGCTCGGCCAGCCGGTGGTGATCGAGAACCGCGCCGGGGCCGGCGGCGTGCTCGGGCCGCAGCAGCTGCTCCAGGAACGGCCGGACGGCTACGTCCTCTCGCAGATCCCGATCAGCGTGTTCCGCCATCCGCAGATGGCCCAGCGCCCGTTGTTCAACCCGCTGGAGGACTTCACCTACATCATCCACCTGACGGGCTACCTGTTCGGCACCGTGGTGCGGGCGGATGCCCCTTGGCGGACGCTGGCCGAGTTCCTGGACTACGCCAAGGCGAATCCAGGGCGGGTGAACTACGGCACGCCGGGGGTGGGCACCTCGCTGCACATCACCATGGAGCAGATCGCCGGCACCCGCGGCATCGAATGGACGCATGTGCCCTTCCGCGGCTTCTCGGAGAACATCCAGGCTCTCCTCGGCGGGCAGATCCAGGCGCTCGCCGACAGTTCCGGCTGGTCGGAGATGGTGCTCTCGGGCCGGGTGCGGCTGCTGGCGACCTGGGGCGCCGAGCGCGCCAAGCGCTTCCCGGACGTGCCCACGCTGCGCGAGAGCGGGATCGACATCGTCTCCACCTCCCCCTACGGGCTCGCCGGGCCGAAGGGGATGGCGCCCGAGGTGGTGCGGGTGCTGCACGACGCCTTCCGCGAGGCGCTGTTCGACCCCGCCCATGTCGCGATCCTCGACCGCTTTGACATGCAGCCCTGGCATCTCGACGCGGAGGCCTATGCGGCCTTCGTCCGGCGCAGCTATGCCGAGGAGGGCGAGATGATCCGGCGGCTGGGCCTGAGATTGTAGATGCCCGCAAGCGGGGGGCCTGCCTTGCGCGCCGCGGCACCGTGGCGCCCGAGGCTGCAATTGCCCCGCGCGCGGGGCCGCATTCGCGGCCCTGAAAGGGGTGTCCCGCGTTGGTGACCGCCCATCTCCGCTGCGGCGACGACCTGCGCGAGCGGCTGCCGGCGGCGGGATGGGCGGGCGACTACCTCGCCTTCGCCGACCCGGTCTGCCAGGGACCGGTCGGCGAGCCCGACCTGATGTCCTATCTCGGCCGGCGCGCGCGCTTCATCGCCGCGCAGTACGGCGCGGATGCGCAGGCGACCAGGCTCCGGCTCGGCGCCGAATACATGGCGCTGAACGGGCTCGCGCGGTTCGACCGCGTGCTGCTGTGGTTCGAGCACGACCTCTGGGACCAGGCGGCGCTGATCCGCGTGCTGTCGCTGCTCGCGGAGCGGCGGGGGCTGGAAGGGAAGCTCTTCCTGATGCCGGCCGATGGCGCGCGGCCCTTCGCCGCGCTGGCGGATGCGGAGCTCGGCGCGCTGGCGCCGGCGCCGCTGACGCGCGCGCAGCTCGAGTCCGGCGCGCTGGCCTGGGAGGGCTTCGCGGCGCCGGACCCGCGCGGGCTGGATGCGCTGCGACGCCAGGCGCAGCCCCTGCCGCATCTCGCCGCCGCGCTGCGCCGGCACCTGATGGACCTGCCCTGGACCACCGATGGCCTCGCGCTGACCGAGCGGCTGCTGCTGCGCGCGGTGGTCGGGGGCGCGGCGGATGGGGGCGCGGCGCTGGCCGCGATGCGCGCGGCCGATCCGGTGTTCGAGGTCACGGACCTGATCGTGCAGGATGTGCGCGCCAGGCTGGCGAACGGCCCGCGGCGGCTGGTGGCGCGGGAGGGCTGGGCGCTGACCGCGCGTGGCGAAGCGGTGCTGGGCGGGACGGAGCGGCATGTGCCGGCGCCGCGCTTCCTCGGCGGGGTGACGATCGGGCCGGGGCGGGGCTGGCGGTGGGACCCGGGGGAAGGCGGGGTGGTTTCAGCGTAGCGCGCCGAAGAAGTCCCGGAGCAGCACGGCGCTTTCGGTTTCGCGCACGCCGCCCACCACCTCCGGCGCGTGGTGGCAGGTGGGCTGGGCGAAGAAGCGCGGGCCGTGCTCCACCGCGCCGCCCTTCGGATCGTAGGCGCCGAACACCACCCGCCGCACGCGGAAGAAGCTCGCCGCGGCCGCGCACATCGCGCAGGGCTCGAGCGTGACCCAGAGCGTCGCGCCGGGCAGGACCTTGTCGCCCGTCGCGGCGGCGGCGGCGCGGAGCGCGAGGAGCTCGGCATGCGCGGAGGGGTCGCGCCGCGCCTCCACCTCGTTGCCGGCGCGCGCGAGCACGGCGCCGGCGGCGTCGGTGACGACGGCGCCGACCGGCACCTCGCCCCGGGCGGCGGCGGCGTGGGCCTCGGCGAGCGCGATCTCCATCGGCGTCATGGGCCATGCTTGCCGCGATGCGGCGCGCAGGTCTAGCAAGGCGGGATGGCACGTTCGAAGACAAGCCGCGACATGCGGCCGGCGCGGCCGGCCGAGGCGCCGAATGGCGCCCGCCGCAAGTGCGGCGAGCCAAGCGGCCGGAGGCCGCGCCCGGCGCCTGAGGGCGCCCCGTGAGCAAACGGCCCGTCATCGGCGTGACCCTGGATGCGGAGCCTGCCGGCGGCTGGTCGAAGCTGCCCTGGTATGCGCTGCGGCAGAACTATTTCGGCAGCGTCATCGCCGCGGGCGGACTGCCGGTGGCGCTGCCGCACCATCCCGAACTCGCCGAGGCGTATCTGGACAGGCTGGACGGGCTGCTGGTGACCGGCGGCGCCTTCGACGTGGACCCCGCCCTCTGGGGCGGCGGCGCGCCGCATCCGAAGGTCACGCTCAAGCCCGGGCGGACGGATTTCGAGCTGGCGGCGGTGCGCGCGGCGCTGGCCCGCGACATGCCGGTGCTTTGCATCTGCGGCGGGCAGCAGCTTCTGGCGGTGGCCTTCGGCGGCACGCTGATCCAGCACATCCCCGACGAGGTGGACGGCGCGCTGGCGCATGAGCAGCCCAATCCGCGCACCGAGCCGGGCCACGCGGTGCGCATCCGCGGCGGCACGCTGCTGGCGCGCATCGTGGGGGAGGCGCCGATGGCGGTGAACAGCGCGCATCACCAGGCGGTGGCGACGCCGGGCGCGGGCGTGGTGAACGCGGTGGCGCCGGACGGCGTGATCGAGGGCATCGAGCATCCCGGCCACCGCTTCGCGCTCGGCGTGCAGTGGCACCCGGAATATGCGGTGGACCCGCGCGACCCGGCGATCTTCGAGGCCTTCGTCGCGGCCTGCCGCGCGGAGCCCGGCATGGCGCTGCGCGGATGAGCGGGGACGCGGACGACACGGCCGGGGATGACGCCGCGCCGGAGGCGCGCGGGGAGAGGATCGCGCCAGAGGCGCGTGGCGAGCGAATCGCGAAGTATCTCGCGCGCGCCGGCATCGCCTCGCGCCGCGATGCCGAGAAGCTGATCGCCGAGGGCAAGGTCAAGCGCAATGGCAAGCTCGTGGAGACACCGGCCACCTTCGTGGCACCCGGCGACCGCATCACCGTGGAGGGCAAGCCCGTCGCGCCGCCGGAACGCACGCGGCTGTTCCGCTACCACAAGCCGGACGGGCTCGTGACGACGCATCGCGACCCGGAAGGCCGCCCGACCGTGTTCGAGAAGCTGCCGCCCGCCCTGCCGCGCGTGGTCTCGGTGGGGCGGCTCGACATCACCTCCGAAGGGCTGCTGCTGCTGACCAATGACGGCGAACTGGCGCGGCGGCTGGAACTGCCCTCCAATGGCTGGCTGCGGCGCTACCGCGTGCGGGTCTACGGACGGGTGGACGAGGCGGCGCTGGCGAAGCTGGAACGCGGCGTGACGATCGAGGGCGTGGCCTATGGCCCGATCGAGGCCGGGCTCGATTCGCGCAAGGGCGACAATGCCTGGCTCACCGTCAGCCTCAAGGAAGGCAAGAACCGCGAGATCCGGCGCGTGATGGCGCATCTCGGGCTGCAGGTGACGCGGCTGATCCGCGTGGCCTATGGCCCCTTCCAGCTCGGCCTGCTGCCGCGCGGCGGGGTGGAGGAGGTGCATCCGCGCGTGCTGCGCGACCAACTCGGCATCGGCGAGAAGCCGGCGCGGCGCCGCGTGGAACCGGTGATCCCGAGCGAACCGCCGCCGCCCAAGCCGCAAGGCCCCCGCCAGATCCCCCGCGCGCGGAATGCCGCGCCGCGCCGCCCGCGTGCTGCGAATCGTCGCCGGCCGCCATCGCGGCCGTAGGCTCGCCGCGCCCGAGGGGCTCGCCACGCGCCCGACGGCCGAGCGGGTGCGCCAGGCGCTGTTCGACATGCTCTGGCACGCGCCCTGGGCCGGGCGGGAGGCGGTGGAGGGCGCGCGCGTGCTGGATGCCTTCGCCGGCACCGGCGCGCTGGGGCTGGAGGCGCTTTCGCGCGGCGCGGCAGCGGCGCGCTTCATCGAGCCCGACCGCGCCGCGCTGGCGACGCTGCGGGCGAATATCGCCACACTCGGCGAGCAGGGGCGCGCACAGGTGATCGCCGGCGACGCGACACGGCCGCCACGCGCGGCGGCGCCGGCCACACTGATCTTCCTCGACCCGCCCTACGGCAAGGGCTTCGTTCCCCGCGCGCTCGCGGCGCTCCGCGAAGCGGGCTGGATCGCGCCCGGCGCGCTGGTGGTGGCGGAGATGGGGAAGGCCGAGGCGCTGGACCTGCCCGGCTTCGCGCCGCTGGCCGAGCGCGCGCATGGCGCGGCGCGGATCGCGGTGTTCAGGGCGGGCGATCCAACGCGCCCCGAGCGAGCCGCCAGCGGCGGATGAGGCCGCGCGTCGAACGCGCCGCGCCGCAGCACGATCAGATGCCGTTCCCGATCCAGGCGGTCAGCGCTTTCGCATCCCGCGGCGTCCAGGCCCAGAGCCGGCCGCCATGTGGCACCTGGAAGAAGCCGAAGCGGCCATGGTCCATGCCGCGGCGATCCAGACAATGGCGCGCGAAGTGCGAAAGATAATCCTTGTCGGAAGGCGGCGGGCCGGCCGATGCGGGGGCGAGGGCAAGACGGCCGATCTTGATCAGCGCGCGGAACTCGTAGCCGGTCAGCAGCGACGCGCGCCCGCCCTTCGCCCAGCTTCCCTTGCGCCCCCGGTAGGCAGCGCCCGCCGCATCGAGGAAGGCGGCGAAATCCGTGCGCCGTGAGGGGAAGGAGGGCCAGATCGGGAAGCACGCCGCCCAGCCTTCGGCAACGAGGCGCAGGTTGAAGGTCTGCCGCTTCTTCGAGCGGATGCCGAGCTTCTCGCGTTCCGCCTTCGTCAGATAGGGCGCCACATAGGCCAGCATGCGGCCATTGCCGTCCACCACCTCGCCAGCGGGGATCACGGCCAGCTGTCCCCCCCGGCCGTCGATGGCCTTCACATGCTTGTCACGCATCTCGCGCAGCTTCGCGGTGGCATCCTCCGCCGCGGCGTAGTGCTGCTGCGCGCCGCCATCGGCCACGCGCGGCTCGAAATAGGCGGTGAAGCCGGAGGGCAGCTTGCGGCGTGCCTCGAGATCCGCCAGCACCTCTAGCGCGGCTGCAAGCCGCTTCTGGGCGATCGGCGCCTTACCGCCGACATTCGACTTCTCTGGCGTATCCACCGAGACGAGCCGGAAGGGCAGGTTGAGGCGCATCGTGTCGCCATCGCCGGTTTCGGCCTTGCTGGCGACAGGCAGGATGATCTTGGCCTTCGCGGCCTTGAAGTTCGGCACGTCCATGACGATCGCTCCCGCGACGGATCGGCCGCGCAGTGTTGCGCTGCCGTCGGTCGAAGCGCAACCGAAATGTCGGGCCGCGCCTCAGCCCGGCACCCCCAGCCTGACGCCGAGCTTCGCGTAGAGGTCCATCAGCCGCGCCTCATACGCCGCGTTGTCGAACAGCGCGGCGCGCTTCGGGCCGCGGGCGGCGAGCTCGGCGCGGACTTCCTCGTGCTGGTCCAGCGCCGCGATCGCCTCGGCCATCGCGCGCGTGTCGTAGGGGTCCACCAGCACCGCGGCATCGCCGGCCACTTCGGGCAGGGAGGAGACGTTGGAGGTCATCACCGGCGTGCCGAGATGCATCGCCTCCAGCACCGGCAGGCCGAAGCCCTCGTAGAGCGAGGGGAACAGCAGCGCGCGCGCGCCGCGCACCAGGCTCACCAGCAGGCGGAAGGGGGCGTAGTCCAGCAGGATGACGCGGTCGCGCAGCTTGCGGCGCAGGCCCTGCACGCCCTCGATCGGGCCCCGCGGCATCATGGTGCGCTGCTCGTCCTCGTACAGCAGCGCGAGCTCCTGATGCGCGTTCCAGGCCTGGCGGCCGCAGATCACCAGCGGGCGGGTGACGCCGGAGCCGAGATAGGCCTCGATCAGGCGGGCGATGTTCTTCTTCGGCTCGATCGCGCCGAAGAACAGGAAATACGCCTGCCAGTCGAGGCCGAAGGCGCCCTGCACCTCGGCGCGCGCGATGGCTTCCGGCTTGCGCGCGAATTTCGCGGGGATGTCCACGGCCTGGTAGGTGTTCGTCACCCGCTCCTCCGGCACGCCGAGGAGGTCCACGATGTCGCGCTTCGCATGTTCGCTGACGGTGACGATGTGCGCTGCGTCCGTCGCGATCCGGCGCAGCATCCGCACATGGCGCCGCTTGTTGTCGAGCGTTGCGTAGGGCAGGCGGAGCGGCACGAGATCGTGGATGGTGTAGATGTTCGGCACGCCGGGGATCGTCAGCGGGACGGGATAGGTCCAGTGCATCAGCGCGGGCTTCGCGGGCAGCGACACGGCGGAGAAGCGTTTCAGCGCGCCATGCGCGAGCTGGGCGGAGCGGTAGAGCTCCGGCACGGTCCAGAGGCGGTCGAAATGCGGCAGGCGGGATTCGAGCTGGGTGCGGATCACGCGGTCGGCCACCGGTACGTCGAGCGCCTTTGCGCCGCCGCTGAGGCGCAGCACGTTGCGGACATCGCGCGTCAGGCGGGCGAGGCCGGCGAGCGCCGGCGGGCGCGGATCGAAGAAGGTGACCTCGCGCAGCAGCGGGTCCTCGGCCTTCGGCACGTTCTGGCCGTAGAGCACGCCGACCTCCGCGCCGAGCGCGCCGAGCCGGTAGGAGAGGTTGCGGGCATAGGTGGCGACGCCGGTGCCCTGGTCGAGCGCCAGGTTGTAGGCGTCGATCGCGATCAGCGGGCGGGGGGTCACAGCGCGCGCCAGGCGTCGCGCGAGAGCGCGCGGAATCCAATATCGTGGCGGCAGAAGCCGCCGGGCCAGTCCAGCACATCCACCGCCGCATAGGCCGCATTGCGCGCCGCGCGCAGCGTGGCGCCGGTGGCGCCGATCGTCAGCACGCGCCCGCCATCGGCCACCAGCGCGCCATCGGCGCGGCGCGCGGTGCCGGCGTGGAAAATACGTACGCCGGGCTGCGCTGCGGCGCGATCGAGGCCGCGGATCTCCGTCCCCTTGCGCGGCGCGGCGGGATAGCCCTCGGCGGCCATCACCACGACCAGGCTGTGATCCTCGGACCAGCGCAGGTCGCAGCGCGCGAGCCCGCCGTCGCAGGCGGCGAGCAGCGCCTCCAGCAGGTCGGAGCGCAGGCGCAGCAGCAGCGCCTGGCATTCGGGATCGCCGAAGCGGACGTTGAACTCGATCAGCCGCGGGCCGTCCGCCGTGAGCATGAGGCCGGCGAAGAGCACGCCGCGGAAGGGCGTGCCGCGCTTGGCCATCTCGGCCAGCGTCGGCCGCACGATCCGCGCCATCACATCGTCGCGCAGCGAATCGGTGAAGGCGGGGGGCGGCGCATAGGCGCCCATGCCGCCGGTATTGGGGCCGGTGTCGCCCTCGCCCACGCGCTTGTGGTCCTGCGCGGCGCCGAGCGGCAGCGCGTCCAGCCCGTCGCAGAGCGCGAAGAAGGAAATCTCCTCGCCGAGCAGGCATTCCTCGATCACCACCGTCGCGCCGGCCTCGCCATGGATGCGCGATTCCATGATCTCGGCGATCGCGGCCTCGGCCTCGGCGACGGTCCCGGCCACCACCACGCCCTTGCCGGCGGCGAGGCCATCGGCCTTCACGACGATGGGCGCGCCCATCGAGCGGACATGCGCGCGCGCCGCGGCCGCATCCTCGAACCGGGCCCAGGCGGCGCCGGGCACGTCGGCGGCGTCGCAGACCTCGCGGCAGAAGGCCTTGCTGCCTTCGAGCCGCGCCGCGGCGGCGGAAGGGCCGAAGCAGCGGAGGCCCGCCGCGGCGCAGGCATCGGCCAGCCCGAGGGTCAGCGGCGCCTCGGGCCCCGGCACGACGAGATCCACGGCGTTCGCCTGCGCGAATCGCAGCAGCGCGGGGATGTCGGTGGCGGCGATGGGCACGCATTCGGCGTGCTCCGCGATGCCGGGATTGCCCGGCGCGCACCACAGCTTCGTGAGGCGCGGCGAGCGGGCGAGCGCCCAGGCCAGCGCATGCTCCCGGCCCCCGCCGCCGACCACCAGCACCCGCATCCCCGCACCCCTGTTCCGCGCGGCGGCGTCCTAGCATAGAACGGGGTGGACATGGACAGCCCGGCCGCCGCCAACAACGTCCCGGACTTCACCGTCTCCGAGATCTCGGGCGCGGTGCGGCGCACGCTGGAAGGCGCCTTCGGCCGGGTGCGCGTGCGCGGCGAGATCACCGAATGCAAGCGCTACGGCTCCGGCCACATCTACCTCTCGCTGAAGGATGAGGGCGCGAAGCTCGAATCCGTGGTGTGGAAATCCGCCGTGCCGCGGCTTTCGGTGCAGCCGGAGAACGGCGTCGAGGTGATCGCGACCGGGCGGCTCACCACCTATGCCGATCGCTCGAAATACCAGCTCGTCATCGACCGGATGGAGTATGCGGGCGAAGGCGCGCTGCTCGCGCGGATCGAGAAGCTGCGGCAGACTCTGGCGGCGGAAGGCCTGTTCGATGCCGCGCGCAAGCGCGCGCTGCCCGGCCTGCCGCGCATCGTCGGCGTGGTCACCAGCGAGCAGGGGGCGGTGATCCAGGACATCCGCACCACCATCGCGCGGCGCTTCCCGCGCCGGATCATCCTCTGGCCGGTGCCGGTGCAGGGGCAGGGCGCGGCGGAGAAGATCGCGGCCGCCATCACCGGCTTCGGCCGGCTCGCGCCGGACGGCGCGGTGCCGCGGCCGGATGTGCTGATCGTGGCGCGCGGCGGCGGCAGCCTCGAGGACCTGATGGCCTTCAACGAGGAGATCGTGGTGCGCGCCGTCGCCGCCTGCCCGATCCCGGTGATCGCCGCGGTCGGGCACGAGACGGACACGACGCTGATCGACCACGCGGCCGATCGCCGCGCGCCGACGCCGACCGCGGCGGCCGAGCTCGCGGTGCCGGCGCGCGCCGACCTGCTCCAGGCGCTGGGCCAGACGGCGCTGCGGCTGGATGGCGCGATGCGGCGCGGGCTGAACGGTGCGGAAACGGCGCTGCTGCGGCTGGAGAAGCGCCTGCCCGACATCCCCGCCCGCGTGATGGACCATCGGCGCCGGCTGGACGAGGCCGGGGAGAGCCTGCCGCCGGCGCTGCGCAACTTCCTGCGCGCGAAGCGGGAGCGGCTTGCGCCGCTGGTCGTGCCGCATCCGCGTGCGGGGCTTGCGGCGCGGGCGCATGCGCTGGCGCTGCTGCAGGGCCGCGCGGCGGCGGCGATCGCGCGGCGGGTGCAGCGCGGGCGTGGGGCGCGGCCGCTCGCGGCCTTCTCCGCCGCGCCGGTCGCGGCGCTGGTGCGCGAAAGGCGTGCGCGGCTGGACGGCGTGTCGCGGCAGCTGGAGGCGCTGTCCTATCGCGGCGTGCTCGCGCGCGGCTTCGCGCTGGTGCGCGACGCGGAGGGCGAGCCGCTGACGCGGGCCGCCGCGGTGGCGCCCGGCGCGCGGCTCCTCATCGCCTTCGGTGATGGCGAGATCGGCGCGACCGCCGATGCCGAGGCGAAGCGCAGGGCGAAGCCGATGCGCCCGGCCCAGGGATCGCTGCTGTGACGCGGCTTCCCTGCGGCTGCGCGGCGGCGCACGAGTTCTGCTGCGACGGCGCGCCGGATTCGGTGCGCCGCGCGCTGCTCGCCGCGCCGGCGCTGCTGCTCGCGCGGCCGGCGGGGGCCGTGGAGTGGCGCGGATCGCCGGCGCAGGGGGGCATGCTGGTCGGGCGCGCGGCGCCGGGGACGCGCGTCGCGCTGGATGGCCGCAACCTCCGCGTCGGCCCGGCGGGCGATTTCGTCTTCGGCTTCGGGCGCGACCACGGGCCGCATGCGATGCTGCGCTTCATCCATCCCGACGGGCGGGAGGATCCGCGCGCGCTGGCGGTGCTGCGGCGCGAATGGAACGTGCAGCACATCACCGGCCTGCCGCCGGCGCAGGTGACGCCCGACGCCGCGGCGCTGCGGCGCATCGGGGCGGAGCGCGAGCGGCTCGGCGCGGCGCGGGCGGCGGATTCGGCGTTGACCCATTTCACCGCGCCGCTCGCCTGGCCGGCGCGCGGGCGGATCAGCGGCGTCTTCGGCAGCCAGCGCGTGCTGAACGGCCAGCCGCGCCAGCCGCATTACGGGCTCGACGTGGCGGGGCCGGTGGGCACGCCGGTGTCGGCCGCGCTCGGCGGCCGCGTGACGCTCTCGGGCGATTTCTTCTTCTTCGGGGAGTTGCTGGTGCTGGACCACGGGCATGGGGTGAACACGCTCTACGCACATCTGTCGGAGCGCCTGGTGGCGGAAGGCGAGGAGGTGGCGCAGGGCCAGCCGATCGCGCGCATGGGCGCGACGGGGCGCGTCACCGGGCCGCATCTGCATTTCTCGCTGTCCTGGTACCAGACATGGCTCGATCCGCAGCCGCTGTTGCCGGCATGAGCGCCGGCGGACATGGGACGAAGCGGCGGCCGGCGGGAGCCGGCCGAGGCCGCGAACGCGGCCCGCGGCGCATGCCGCGAAGCCAAGGCGCGGCGCGGCGCCGGCGTCTGAGGGACGAAGGTTCCACCTTCGTCCGCCTCAAGTGAGCGGCTTCGCCAGCTATCCGAGCCTGCGTGACCGCGTCGTGCTCGTCACCGGCGGCGCGAGCGGCATCGGCGCGGAGATCGTCGCGCAATTCGCCGCGCAGGGTTCGCGCGTGGCGTTCCTCGATTTCGACGCAGCGAACGGCGCGAAGGTGGCGGCGGCGACTGGCGCGCTGTTCCTCGCCTGCGACCTGCGCGACATCGAGGCGCTGCGGGAGGCGATCGCGCAGGCGGTGACGCGGCTCGGCCCGGTGCAGGTGCTGGTGAACAACGCCGCGCGCGACGACCGGCACGCGCTGGACGCGGTGGAGCCCGACTATTGGGACGAACGCTTCGCGACCAATCTCCGCCACATGTTCTTCTGCGCCCAGGCCGTCGCGCCGGCGATGCGCGCGGCCGGCGCGGGCAGCATCATCAACATGGGCAGCGTGAGCTGGATGGGCGGCCAGGGCGGGATGCCGGCCTATACGGCCGCGAAATCCGCCGTGCGCGGGCTGACGCGGGGGCTCGCGCGCGATCTCGGGCCGCATGGCATAAGGGTGAACGAGGTGGTGCCCGGCTGGGTCTTCACCGAACGGCAGGAAGCGCTCTGGGCGACGCCCGAGGCCACCGCGCGGCACCTGGAGAAGCAATGCATCAGGCGGAAGGTGATGCCGCCCGACATCGCGCGGATGGTGCTCTGGCTCGCGGCCGACGACAGCGCGATGGCGACCGGGCAGTTCTTCGTGGTGGATGGCGGCGGGATCTGATACGCGGCGCACAAAGGAACGACCTGCGGCCAGCGCCAGCTGGCCGAGCGCCCGAATGGGCGCCGCCGCAAGTGCGGCGAAGCCAAGCGCGCGGAGGCGCGCGCCGGCGTCTGAGGGCACGAAGGCGAAGCCTTCGTGCGCCTCGTATGATCGCCGTCAGGCGAGGCGCTTCCAGAGGAAGGCCGAGCCTTCCAGCCGGCTACCATCGGTCGCGGTCGCGAAATCCGGCACCACCCCGAGCAGCCGCCAGCCGAGCGAGTCGTAGAGGCGATGCGCCGCGCTGCCCTCCACCGTGTCGAGCGTCAGCAGCCAGCGCCCGGCGCCGCGCGCCAGGTCTTCCAGTGCGAGCATCAGCGCGCGGCCCGCGCCGCGCCGCCGCGCGCCCGGCGCGACGAGCAGCTTCGTCACGTCGGCGCGATGCCGCTGGTTCGGCTGCCAGGCGGGTGCGAGCTGCACCGTGCCGAGCAGCGCCCCGGCCTCGCGCGCGACGAGAAGGCGCCGTTCGCCGGTGGCGAGCGCGGGGAGCACGGTGGCGCGCCACCAGGCCTCGGACTCGGCCTGGGTGAAGGGCAGCACGAAATTCACGCTCGCGCCCTGCTCCACGCAGGCGCGCATGATCGCGGCGAGCGCGGGCAGTTCGCGCGCGGCGGCCTCGGCATCGAGTTCCTCGATCTGCATGGTGGTCCTCAGGGCGGGCTGATGGCGATCAGGTAGCGGGCGGAGCCGGGGCCCGGCGCGTGCAGCCTTGTCGGGCCGCGCAGCACGGCGCGCAGGCAGTCGCCGCGCGCGAGGCGATGGGTCGCACCCCCGATGGTGAAGTCGAGCCGGCCGGCGAGCATGACGATGTGCTGCTCCATCCCGGCGACCGGCGGGCCGGGATAGTCCACCGCGGCGCCGGCCGGCAGCTCGCCCTCGATCATCTCGATGCGGAGCCCCGCGCCGGGCGGGGAGACGATGCGGCGCCGGAAGCCGGTCTCGGGATCGGTCCAGACCGCCTGGTCGGCGAGGCGGAGCAGCATCGGCGGCTCGGCCTCGGCCGCGGCCATGAGGCGGGAGAGCGTCCAGCCGAAGGCGAAGGCGAGCCGGCCGAGCTGGGCGGCGGTCGGGCTGACCTCGGCGCGCTCGATGCGGGAGAGCGTGGCGCGGCTGATGCCCGTGCGCGCGGCGAGATCATCGAGCGAGAGCGCGCGTTCCGTCCGCAACGCGGCGAGCCGCGCGGCGAGGCGGCGCTCGAGTTCGGCATCCTCTCTCATGCGAGAGAGTTTCTCAGATCAGGGAGACGGCCGCAAGCCTGCCAGGAAGGCCGCCGCGCGGTCCACCCCGCCGGCGGCGCCGATCTCGTTGTGGCCGGCGCCCGGCGCTTCCCAGAGCTCGACCGGCGCGCGCGCGGCGGCGGCGAGGCGGCGGCCCATCTCGGGCGGCACCAGCGTATCCGCGCCGCCCTGGAGGATCAGGATCGGCACCGCGACGCGCGGGATGCGCGCGAGGCTGTCGTAGCGGTCCTTCAGCAGCAGCCGCGCGGGCAGGATCGGGTAGTGGCGATGCGCGAGGTCGAGCAGCGAGGTGTAGGGCGATTCGAGCACCACCGCCGCGACCTCGGCCGGGCGTTCGGCGGCCAACCGCACGGCGATGCCGGTGCCGAGCGATTCGCCCCAGGGCACGATGCGCGAAGGCGGCACGCCACGGTCGCGCAGGAAGGCGAGGCCGGCCTCGGCATCGAGCGTGAAGGCATCCTCGCCGGGCGTGCCGGGATTGCCGCCATAGCCGCGCCATTCGACGAGCAGCGTGCCGAGCCCGTGCTGCCGAAAACGCTGCACGCGCGGCGCGCGATGCGCCAGGCTGCCGCCATTGCCGTGGAGATAGAGCAGCGTCGGCGCGTCGGCGCGGGCGGGCGGCAGGTGCCAGCCGAGCAGGTCGAGGCCATCGGCGGTGCGCAGCCGCACCGCCTCCACGCCGGCGAGGCCGAGCATCGCGGGCGGCGGCGGCGGCGTGGGATCGGGGAAGTAGATCAGCCGGTCCTGCAGCAGGTGCAGCGCGCCGCCAAGGCCGCCGAGCATCAGGACACCTGAGAGCGCGGCGCGGCGGAGCATGGCACGCCGCCCCTACTCCCGCGGTCCCGGCGCCAGCACCTCGCGCTTGCCGACATGGTTGGCGGGCGTCACCACGCCTTCCTTCTCCATCTGCTCGATCAGCTTCGCCGCCTTGTTGTAGCCGATGCCGAGATGGCGCTGGAGGAAGCTCGTGCTCGCCTTGCCCTCGCGCGTGACGATGTCCACCGCGCGATCGTAGAGCGAGGCCTCGCCATCGGTGTTGCCGCCGAACAGGCCGACCGCGCCGCCAAGGTCGCCCTCGCCGTCCTCCTCGGATTCCGTGACCTCGTCCACATAGGCCGGCTCGCCCTGGTCGCGCAGGAAGGCGACGATCGCCTCCACCTCGGAATCGCTGACGAAGGGGCCGTGCACGCGGCTGATCCGCCCGCCGCCGGCCATGTGCAGCATGTCGCCCTGGCCGAGGAGCTGCTCCGCGCCCTGCTCGCCGAGGATGGTGCGGCTGTCGATCTTGCTCGTCACCTGGAAGCTGATCCGCGTCGGGAAGTTCGCCTTGATGGTGCCGGTGATGACATCCACCGAAGGCCGCTGCGTCGCCATGATGACGTGGATGCCCGCCGCGCGGGCCATCTGCGCGAGCCGCTGCACCGCGGCCTCGATGTCCTTGCCCGCGACGATCATCAGGTCCGCCATCTCGTCGATGACCACGACGATCATCGGCAGCGGCTCGAGCACCAGCGGCTGTTCCTCGAACAGCGGCTTGTTGGTCTCAGGGTCGAAGCCGACCTGCACGCGGCGCGTCATCACCTCACCCCGCTGGCGCGCGGCGGCGACCTTCTCGTTGTAGCCCGCGATGTTCCGCACGCCGAGCTGGCTCATCGCCTTGTAGCGGCGCTCCATCTCCCGCACGGTCCATTTCAGCGCGCCGATCGCCTTGCGCGGATCGGTCACCACCGGCGCGAGAAGATGCGGGATGCGGTCGTAGACGCTGAGCTCCAGCATCTTCGGATCGATCATGATGAAGCGGCACTCGTCCGGGCTCAGACGGTAGAGCAGCGACAGGATCATGGTGTTGATCGCCACCGACTTGCCCGAGCCGGTGGTGCCCGCGATCAGCAGGTGCGGCATGCGGGCGAGGTCGGCGATCACCGGCGCGCCGCCGATGTCCTTGCCGAGCGCCAGGTTGAGCCGGCCGGGATGCCGGCGCCAATCCTCGGACGCGAGCAGTTCCGAGAGCAGCACCGTCTCGCGCCGCGCGTTCGGCATCTCGATGCCGATCACGTTGCGGCCGGGGACCGTCGCGATGCGCACGGCCGTGACGCTCATGCTGCGCGCGATGTCGTCGGCGAGGCCGATGACGCGGGCCGACTTCGTGCCGGGGGCGGGTTCAAGCTCGTACAGCGTCACGACGGGGCCGGGGCGGATCTCCACGATGCGGCCGCGCACGCCGTAATCCTCGAGCACGGTCTCCAGCATGCGGGCATTGCCCTGCAACGCCTCCTCGGACGGGCCGGCGGCGCGCTTGACCGGCGGGCCGGTCAGCAGGTCGAGCGGGGGCGGCGTGAAGACGCCATCGGCCAGTGGCAGGCTCTGCTGGCGCGCCGGCGCGGCGGGGCGCGGCGCGGGCGCGCGCTCGGCCACCTTGGGCGCGGGCGGGCGGAGGGCGGGCTCGGCCGGTGCCTCGCGCGCCACGATCGGCACGCCGATATTCGGCTCGCGCCGGGTGAGCGGGGGCGTCGGCTCGCCGGAGGCGGCATCGGCCCGGCGCAAGACTTCCGAGAGCGGCACCGGCACCGCCCGCCGCGCGCGCCAGCCGGAGAGCGCGGCGCGGAAGGGCCAGGCGAGGCCGCGCCCGAGCGCGCCGAATCCGCGCGCCAGGAACCCGGCGCGCCGCACGCCGCCCGCCGCGCCGGCGGCCGCCGCACGTCCGGCGCGCCGCCAGTCGCCGAGGCTGAGGCCGAGTGCGACGAAGCCCAGCACCACCGTCACGCCCCACAGCACCAGATGCGCGAGGCCCGCGCCCACCGGCCCGAGCACCGTCCCGAGCCAGCCGAGCACCGCCTCGGCCAGCGGCGGACCGGCGGCGCCGGCTGGCCCGGCGGGGGCGGGCAGGTCCGCCGGCAGCGGCAGGAGGGCGAGCGAGGCGGCGGTCAGCGGCAGCGCCGCCAGCAGGGAGGCGAGCCGCAGCACGAAGGGCGAAAGGCCGCGATGCGTCGCCAGCCGATACGCCCAGGTCATCAGGCAGGCCACCGGCAGCCAGGCGGCGAAGCCCACGCCCTGCAGCAGCACATCGGCGAGGTGCGCGCCCGCCGGGCCGGCCAGGTTGCGCGTCGGCTCCCCGGTGGCGGTGGACCAGGACGGGTCGGCGGGATCGTAGCTGGCCAGCGCCGCGATCGCGACTAAGCCGGTCAGCACCAGGAGGAGGGCAAGCAGCTCCGCCAGCCGGCGGCGGATCATCGCCTTGACGGCGGGGGAGGCGAAGCGGCGCCCGGCGGCGGCGAGGCGATCCCCCACCGGCGCCGAGGCCGCGCTTCCGGATTCGAGCGCGCGCGGCATGCTGGTCCTGTTCAACCGGGACCGGAGTTCTACACCGGAAGTGTCTCGAATTGCACGGGTCGCTTTCACACGGCGCCGCGGCGCGGCAGGAAGGCCACATGGCGGAGGGGGCACCGCGGGGTGTCGCTCCGGCGCTCGGCATGCGGCGGCGCGAGGCCGCGCAGCGCGTCGCGGCGCCAATGGGCGCGGTGCTGTTCAACCCCGGCATTCCCTGCCTGATGACCAGCGCCTGCCCCCCTCACCCGCAAGGGCGGTGCGACGGGCGGCAGATCGTAACTGGTCCTGCCCCGGAGAGCTGGTCCGAGGGGAGCGCGGCGTCCTCGGGCCCTCTGATTCCTGAAGGACGGGGCCATGAAGCGGACGCGTTGCACGGATGTTCGACCGCATCCTTGCCTCGCTTGCCAGCCAGCCTGGCGCGCCGGATCGGATGATCATCGACACCACGCATCTCGAGGCGCATCGCAACGCCGCCAGCCTGCTCAAAAAAGTGGGCGCTTCGCGCGGCCGCGCGCCCCCGGCCCTGCAATGTCGCAATTCGTCCCGCCCCCTCGCGGCCGGCGCGCGGGTGCACTATTTTCGGGACGACATGCGCTACATCTCCACCCGCGGCGAGGCGCCGCCCCGCGATTTCGAAGGCGTGCTCCTCGCGGGGCTGGCCGAGGATGGCGGGCTGTTCCTGCCCGAGAGCTGGCCGGTCCTGACCACCGCCGAATGGCGGGCGCTGCGCGGCCTGCCCTACCCGGTGCTCGCCGCCCGCATCCTCGCCCGCTACACCGGCGGCCAGCCGGATGAGGCGACGCTGCGGCCGATGCTGGAAGCCGCCTATGCCGGCTTCGGCCACCGGGCGGTCTGCCCGCTGGTCCAGCTCGACAGCCGGACCTTCGCGCTGGAACTGTTCCACGGCCCCACCCTCGCCTTCAAGGACATGGCGATGCAGGCGCTCGGGCGCCTGTTCGACGCCACCCTCGCCAGGCGCAACCAGCGCGTGACGATCGTCGGCGCGACCTCGGGCGACACCGGCTCGGCCGCCATCGAGGCCTGCCGTGACCGCGACGCGGTGGACATCGTCATCCTCCACCCGGAGGGCCGCACCAGCGAGGTGCAGCGGCGGCAGATGACCACCGTGCTCTCGCCCAATGTCGCCAACCTGGCCATCGCCGGCTCCTTCGACGACTGCCAGGACCTGGTGAAGGCGATGTTCGCCGATGCGCCCTTCCGCGAGGAGATGCGGCTGGCGGCGGTGAACTCCATCAACTGGGCGCGCGTCGCGCTGCAGATCCCCTACTACGTCGCCGCGGCACTCGCGCTCGGCGCGCCGGACCGGGAAGTGGCGTTCGCCGTGCCGACCGGCAATTTCGGCAATGTGCTGGCGGCCTGGGCGGCGCGGCGGATGGGGCTGCCGATCGCGCAGCTCATCGTGGCCGCCAACCGCAACGACATCCTGACGCGCTTCCTCGCCTCCAACGACATGACGGTGCGCGCGGTGGAGCCCTCGCTCTCGCCGTCCATGGACATCCAGGTCTCGTCCAATTTCGAGCGGCTGCTGTTCGAGCTGCTGGGCCGCGACGCCGTGGCGACCGCCGACACGATGCGCCGCTTCCGCGCCGAGGGGCGCATGCCGGTGCCCGACGCCGCCTGGCGCGCCGCGACCGGCGTGTTCCGCGGCTTCGCGCTCGACGATGCGGGGACGCTGGCGGAGATCGCCCGGCTGCACCGCGAATGTGGCTACCTGGCGGACCCGCACACCGCGATCGGCACCGCGGCGGCGATGGCGGTCCCGCCCGCCGACCCCGCCATCCCGGTGGTGGTGGCCGCGACCGCGCATCCGGCGAAGTTCCCCGATGCGGTGCACCGCGCCACCGGCCTCACGCCGGCCTTGCCGGCACGCCTCGCGGACCTTTATCAGCGGAGCGAACGCCTCACCCGCCTGCCCGCCGCGCTCGATCCGGTCGAGGCCTTCGTGCGCGCGCATGCGAGGCGCAACGCGGCGTAGCCGGGACGAAAAAACACCAGATGACCGACGCCATCCAGCTCACCCGCCTGCCCTCGGGCCTCACCGTGGTCTCGGAGCGCATGCCGCGCGTCGAGACGGTCTCGCTCGGCGCCTATGTGGATGCCGGCACGCGGCATGAGGACGCGGCGGAGAACGGCGTGTCCCACTTCCTCGAGCACATGGCCTTCAAGGGCACGGCCCGGCGCGACGCGGCCGCGATCGCGCGCGAGATCGAGAATGTCGGCGGCCACATCAACGCCTACACCAGCCGCGAGAACACCGCCTTCTACTGCAAGGTGCTGCGCGAGGATGCGGGGCTCGCCGCTGACATCATCGGCGACATCCTCTGCCACTCCACCTGCGTGCCCGAGGAGGTGGAGCGCGAGCGCGGCGTGATCCTGCAGGAGATCGGCCAGGCCAACGACACGCCGGACGACGTGATCTTCGATCATTTCCAGGCCACCGCCTACGCCGCGCAGGCGATGGGCCGGCCGGTGCTCGGCACCGAGGACACGATCAAGGCCATGTCGCGGGCCTCGCTCGCCGGCTACATGCGCCGCCACTACGGGCATGCCCGCACCGTGGTCGCCGCCGCCGGCGCGATCGAGCACGACCAGCTCCTCGACCTCGTGCGGACGCATTTCGCCGACCTGCCCCAGGCCGTGGCCGCCAATGCCGAGCCCGCGCGCTACACCGGCGGCGAGTTCCGCGAGGACCGCGACCTCGACCAGGTGCATCTGGTGCTCGGCTTCCCCTCGGTGAACGCCACCGATCCCATGCACATCCCGACGCAGCTTCTCTCCACCCTGCTCGGCGGCGGCATGTCCTCCCGCCTGTTCCAGGAGATCCGGGAGAAGCGCGGGCTGGTCTATTCCGTCTATTCCTTCGTCGCCCCCTTCGCCGACCACGGGCTGTTCCAGATCTATGCCGGCACCGGCGAGGACCAGGCGGAGGAACTCGTCCCCGTCGCGCTCGAGGAGCTGCGGCGCGTGCAGTCCGACGTGACGGAGGAGGAGCTGGCCCGCGCCAAGGCCCAGCTCCGCGCCTCGCTCCTCATGTCGCTCGAGAGCACGGGCAGCCGCTGCGAGCAGCTGGCGCGGCAGCTCCAGGTCTATGGCCGCATCATCCCGGTGGAGGAGACCAAGGCGAAGATCGCCGCCGTCACCATCGAGCAGGTACAGGCCGCCGCCGCGCGGATGTTCCGCGCCACCCCGACGCTGGCCGCCCTCGGCCCCGCCGGCAAGGTGCCGGCCCTGCCGGTGATCGCCGAGAGGCTGGCGGCATGATCTCCCTCCCCCGTTCACGGGGGAGGGTCGGGGTGGGGGTTCGAGGATCAGCACAACCATGACCGACGCCCTCTCCCGCCTGTCCGATCTCGTCGCGGCCGCGAAGCGCGCCGGGGCGGACGCCGCCGATGCGCTGCTGGTGCAGAACGCCTCGCTCTCCGTCTCGCGCCGGCTCGGCAAGATCGAGCAGCTCGAGCGCGCGGAGGGGTTCGACCTCGGGCTCCGGGTGTTCCTCGGCAGCCGCCAGGCGATCGTCTCCTCGACCGATGCCGATCCGAAGGGCTTCGCCGCCCTCGCCGAGCGTGCGGTGGCGATGGCGAAGGTGGTGCCGGAGGATGCCTTCGGCGGCCTGCCGGACCGCTTCGACCCGCCGCGCGATCCCGCGCCGCTCGACCTGCTCGACCCGTCCGAGCCGACGGCCGAGGAGCTGATCGCCCGCGCCGCTTCCGCCGAGGATTCGGCGCTCGCCGTGGCCGGCGTGACCAACAGCGAGGGCGCAGACGCATCCTGGGGGCGCGTCGCGATCGCGCTGGCGATGTCGAACGGCTTCGCGGGGCAGTATGCGCGCAGCTCCCACAGCCTCTCCTGCACCGCGCTCGCGGGCCAGGGCACGGGGATGGAGCGGGACTACGAATGGTCCTCCGTCGTGCACCTGGCCGATCTCGACGACCCGGCGGAGATCGGACGGAAGGCGGCACAGAAGGCGGTGGCGCGGCTCAACCCGGTGCGGGCGAAGACCGCGCGCATCCCGGTCGTCTATGATCCGCGCGTCAGCGCCTCCCTGCTCGGGCATCTGACCGGCGCGATCAACGGCGCGGCCGTCGCGCGCGGCACCTCCTTCCTGCGCGATTTCCTCGGCAAGCCGGTGCTGGCCACGGGGCTTACGGTGCGCGACGACCCGACGCGCCGGCGCGGCCTGCGCTCCCGCCCCTTCGACGGGGAGGGCATGGCAGGCCAGCCGCGCGCCATCGTGGAGGATGGCGTGCTGACCACCTGGCTCATGGACTGGCGCTCCGCGCGGCAGCTCGGGATGGCCTCCACCGGCCATGCCAGCCGCGGCACCGGCGGCCCGCCCGGCCCGGCGCCGAGCAATCTCTGGCTCGAGCCCGGCCCGCTCTCGCCGACCGAGCTGATGGCCGACATCGCGGAGGGGCTCTACGTCACCGACCTGATCGGCATGGGGGTGAACGGCGTGACCGGCGACTACAGCCGCGGCGCGGCCGGCTTCATGATCCGCAACGGGCGGCTGGCCGAGGCGGTGAGCGAGATCACCATCGCCGGCAACCTCAAGGAGATGTTCCGGCACATGACGGCGGCGAACGACCTCGTCTTCCGCCGCGGCAGCGACGCGCCGACGATCCGCATCGAAGGCCTGACGCTCGCCGGCGCATGAGCGAGCGCACGCCGATCACGCGCGAGGGGGTGGACTACGCCTACCGCCTCCTGCTCGGCCGGCCGCCGGAGAACGAGCTCGCCTACGAGCACGGGCTCGCCGCCGGCACGCTGGAGGCGCTCAGGCGGCGCATCCTGGACAGCGCGGAGTTCGCCCATCGGCTGCACGACGAGACGCCGCATGCGCTCGGCCGGCTGCTGCTCGACCGCGGCCTGAGCGGCGAAGCGAGGCCCGAGGCCGCGCCCGAGGGCCCGCCGCGCATCGTCTTCCTCCACATCATGAAGACCGCCGGCACCTCGCTCCGCGCCCGTCTTGAGCAACTCGCCGGCGGGGAACCCGTCTGGCGGCGCGAATCCGACGGCCTGCCCGGCGGCGCGAGCCGCGAGGCGCTGGCGCCCTACCGCGTGATCATGGGCCATTTCACCATCGCCGATGCGCTGCACGTGCCGCCGCCGCGGCGCGTCTTCACCGTACTGCGCGAGCCGACGGCGCGCCTCGTCTCCTTCTACCATTTCCTGCACCGCCACCGCGCCGAGGTGGTCGCCGCGCGCGGGATGGAGCGGCCGCGCATCGCGCGGCAATCCACGCTCGAGGAGTTCCTCGCCCACCCGAACCAGGGCATCCGCGACGCGCTGCAGAACGTGATGACGCGCACGCTCGCCGGCGACTACCGCGTGGTGGGGCGGGACCGCTACGCGGCCGTCTGGCAATCCGCCGCCGAGGCGATCAGCGGGCCGGAGCTGCTGGCGAAGGCGCTGACCAATCTCTTCGCGCTCGACTACGTCGCCTTCGTGGAGCGGCTGGAGGAGGACCGGCCGAAGCTGATGAAGGCGCTCGGCCTGCCCGACCTCGGGCCGCTCGGCCGCGAGAACACCGCCGAGACCGAGAACGACATGCTGGAGCCCCGCCCGCCGCCGGTCGTGACCCCGGCCGCCGAGCGGCTGCTGCTGCGGCTGACCGATCTCGACCGCCTCCTCTACCGACTCGCCCGGCAGCATTTCGGCTGATGTTTCCGCCGCGGAGCAGGGCCCGCCCGCGGCGAAGCAATGGAAACAGACGGCGGCCGGTCCATTTCGCTAACCTTTCCGCAGGTTCACGAGGCTCGAACCCCGGCGGAGGGCGCGATGACACCGAACTGGGATGATCTGAAGGTGCTGCTGGCCATCAGCCGGGCCGGCACGCTCACCGGCGGCGCGGCGATGCTCGGCATCGACCAGTCCACCGCCGGGCGGCGGCTCGGCGCGCTGGAGGCCGATCTCGGCGTGATCCTCTTCATCCGCTCCAAGCTCGGCTTCACGCCGACCGCGGCCGGCCACGCCGCGATCACGCGCGCGCTGGAGATCGAGGCGCGCGCCAACCGGCTCGGCGAGGAGGTGGCGAATGCGGATACCTGCGCCACCGGCTTGGTGCGGCTGATCGGCAATCCCTGGACGCTGGTGCGGGTCATCGGCACCTCGGTCCCGGCGCTGCTGGCACGGCACCCGCGGCTCGACATCCGCACCATCGGCACCTTCCAGCCGCGCAGCCTGGCGCGTGGCGAGGCGGCGCTGGCGCTGTGGTTCGAGGTGCCGCCGAACCAGACGGAATTCGCGATCAAGCTCGGCGAGGTGCCCTACGCGATCTACAAGCCGCGCGGCGCCGATCCTGCAAAGCTCGGCTGGGTGAGCTTCTGGGACGACGACGCGCCGCGCCGCGCGCCGATCCGCTGGATCGAGAAGGTGCGCGGCCCGGAGGAATCGCTTCGCCTGACGGCGACGGATTCGAGCGTGCTGCGGGAGGGCATCCGCGCCGGCATCGGCAAGGGGCTGCTGCCGATGTGCCTGGCGGAAGGCGATCCCCTGCTGGAGCGCGTGGCGCCGGGCCCGCCGGAACTGACGCGCATGCTTCACCTGCATGCCCATCCCGACATGGTGCAGACCGCGCGCATCCAGGCGGCGATGGCCTGGCTGCGCGAGAGCTTCGCCCGCGCCTTCCTGCCCGAGGCGGCGGAGGTGCCGCGCGCGAAGGCGGCCTGACCATGCTGGACGAGGACGAGCTCGATCTGGTCCGCGCGAGCTTCCGCGAGATCGCGCCGGTCGCGACGGAGACGGCCGCGATGTTCTACGACCGGCTCTTTGCGCTGAACCCGCGCCTGCGCCCGATGTTCCCCGCCGATCTCGAGGCGCAATGCGGCAAGCTGATGACCATGCTCGGCGCCGTGGTGGCGCGGCTGCATGATTTCGACGCGCTGCGCCCCATGGTGGCCGACCTGGCCCGCCGCCATGCCGGCTACGGTGCGCGGGCCGAGCATTTCGCGATGGTCGGCGAGGCGCTGCTCTGGACGCTGGAACGCCGCCTCGGCGACGGCTTCACCCCCGCGCACCGCGCCGCCTGGGAACGCGCCTATGCGGCGCTGGCGGGCGCGATGACGGAGGGGATGCTGCGGGCGGCGTGAGCCGCCGCTACTCCACCCTGATCTCCCGCACCTGCACCTGGTTGTCGGCGCGGTGCGTCATCGTCACGCCGGCGCGGTGCGCCCAGGGGATCATCATGTGATAGAGCGGCACATGGCCGTATTCGCCGTTGTGCAGCGCATGCGCCTCGCGGATCAGGCCGCGGCGCGCCTCGGGGTCGGTCTCGGCGTCGATGCGCTCGAGCAGCGCGTCGAAGCGCGGGTTGGAATAGCCGCCGGCATTCCAGGTGGCCGCCCCGCCGACGCTGCGGGAGGCCATGATCGCGCGGAGCGTGTAGCTCGCATCGAAGGTCGGCACGCCCCAGCTCAGCATGTAGAGCATCGGCTCCTGCCGGCGGACGCGCTGGCTGAACACGGCGTTCGGATGGATCGTCAGCTGCGCCCGGATGCCGACGCGGGCCAACATCGCGGCCACGGCCTGGCAGGCCTCGTCATAGGTGCCGACGGGGCAGTCCATCGGCACGGTAAAGCCGTTCGGATAGCCGGCCTCGGCCAGCAGCGCGCGGGCGCGGGCCGGATCGTGCGGCGTGCGGCGGTCGGTCTCGCGCGACCAGCCATTGACGAACTCGGTCCACATGCTGCCGGTCGGCACGCCCTGGCCGCGCAGCGTCGCGCGGCGCATCGCGTCCACATCCATGGCGTGCGCGATCGCCTGGCGCACGCGGACGTCCTTGAACGGGTTGCGGCCGCGCACGTCGGAGCCGGTCAGCTCCTCCACGTCCTGGCGCATGCCGATCCAGACGGTGCGGTTCTCCTGGCCCTCCAGGATGCGCAGCCGCGGATCGCGCTGGATGCGCGCCACGTCCTGCACCGGGACCACATGCACCACGTCCACCTCGCCCGAGAGCAGCGCGGCGATGCGCGTCGCGTCGGAGGTCAGCGTGACGTGGTGGTATTCGGTGACGTTGCCGCGCGCGCCGCCATTCGCCGCGCCCCACCAGTTCGGGTTGCGGACCATCACCGTGCGCTGGTCCACCTCCCGGTTGCGGATCACGAAGGGGCCGGTGCCGTTGCTGTTGCGGACGGTGAAGGTCTCCTCCCGCTGGGCGAAGTTCTGCGGCACGGTCGCGCGGTTCGCCTCCGACCAGCCGCGGTCCATGATCATCACCCGCGTCATCTTGTCGGGGATGACCGGATCGGGGACGCGGGTGAGGATGTCCACCGTCAGCCGGTCGCGCGCCTCGACCGAGGCGACCGTGTCCACGAAGATGCCGTAGTTGGAGGTCGGCTGCAGCGCGCGCTGGATGGAGAAGACCACGTCCTCGGCGTCGAAGGCCTCGCCGCCGGCGAAGCGCACGCCGTCGCGCAGCGTGAAGCGCCAGCGCGTCGGCTCCACCTGCTGCCAGCTCGTGGCGAGGCCGGGATGGACCTTGAGGTCGTCGCCGCGCCAGGTCAGTCCTTCATAGACCTGGTGCACGACGAGGAAGGTGAAGAGCGCGTTGGTGGCATGCGGGTCGAGCGTCGCGGCGTCCACGCTGGTCGCCATCCGCAGTACCCGGTTCGGCGCCTGCTGCGCCGCCGCGCCGCCCGCCAGCAGGGCCGCCGCCGCCACCCCGAGAAGCCATCCCGCCCGTCCCGCCATCGCCCGCTCTCCCGCATCGGTTGCAGGGCGCAGCCTGGGCCGAAGCGGGGTGCTTCGCAATCGGGTCGAATGACCCCTATATTACCTCCACGATAGAAACCCGGGGACGCCCTGCCATGCTCCTTCTCAAGAACCGGCGCCGCAAGGCCGCCACCCTCTTCGCCGCCTTCGCCGTCGTCGCGCTGGCGCTCGCCCCCGCGATCGCGGAAGCGCGGGCGGGCGGGCGCGGCTCCTCCGGCAGCCGCGGCAGCCAGACCTTCTCGGCGCCGCCGGCCACCCGCACCGCGCCCTCCGGCGCGCAGCAGTTCCAGCGGACCGAGACGCCGGCACCCTCCGCCGCCACGGCGGCCGGGGCGGGCGCGATGCGTCCGGCGGCCGCGCCGGCGCGCGGCGGCATGTTCGGCGGCAGCCCGATCATGGCAGGCCTGATGGGCGGCCTGCTCGGCGCCGGGCTGTTCGGCCTGCTCAGCGGGGCCGGGCTGTTCGGCGGCCTCAGCGGCTTCATGGGCTTCCTCGGCCTGATGCTGCAGATCGCGCTGATCGCCGGCCTCGTGTTCCTGGTGATGCGCCTGATCCGCGGCGCCCGCCAGCCGGCGGTGGCCGGCGGCCCGCCGATGGTCGCGCGCGAGATGCAGGGCGGCATGGGGCCGCGCCCGATGGGCGGCAGCGCGGCGGGCGGCCCGGCCGGCCGCGTCGTGCGCACCCCGATCGAGGTGACGGGCGACGACTTCACCACCTTCGAGCGCCGCCTGCATGAGATGCAGGACGCCTGGTCGCGCCAGGATCTCGGCACGCTGCGCCGGATCTCGACGCCGGAGATGACGCGCTACTTCGAGCAGGACCTGTCGGACCTCGCGGCGCGCGGCTGGACCAACACGGCCCGCGACGTGAAGCTGGAATCGGGCGACCTCTCGGAGGCCTGGAACGAGAACGGCCAGGACTACGCGACCGTCGCAATGCGCTTCTCGCTGGTGGAGACGACGGTGGACCGCGACGGCAACGTCGTGGAAGGCCACCCGACGAACCGCGAGACGGCGACCGAGTTCTGGACCTTCACGCGCCGGCCGGGGACGGAGTGGGTGCTGTCGGCGATCCAGCAGACCGGGTGAGGCAAGGGGCGGGGGGCTTTGCCCCCCGCACCCCCCACCAGGAGCCACCGGGCTCCTGGACCTGCGATCAGTTCAACGCCAATGGGGGAGGGGGTCACAGCGGCATGCCGCTGTGACCCCCTCCCCCATTCGGCGTTTGAAAACGGATGGCTGGGGTCCGGGGACCCCCTCGGGTCCCCGGCGGGGGCGCGGGGGCAGAGCCCCCGCCGCGCGCCCTCACGCCGCCTGTCGGGCGCCCACGCCCATCTCCTCCAGCGTCGCCGCGATCTGCGCGAGGGCGAAGCGGATGTCGGCCTCGGCGATCGCGCCGATGCAGGCGATGCGGATGGTGGGCCCTTCGGTGTTCCAGAAGTTGCTGATCAGCACGCCGCGCGACTTCATCAGCGTGATGAACCGCCGGAAGTCCCAGTTCGGGTCGCGCGGCTGGTGGACGTTGACGATGATCGGCCCCTGGTGCCGCCGCTCGAGATAGGGTGTGAAGCCCAGCGCCACGAGTCCGTCGTACAGCACGTCCCGGTTGCGCGCGTAGCGCGCGAGCCGCGCCTCCTGCCCGCCCTCCTTGTCGTAGAGGTCCATCGCGATCCGGAAGGCGCGCAGCGCCTGCACCGCGGGGGTGAAGCGGAAGCTGCCCCAGCCATTCTTCAGGGCGTGGTCGTAGACATCCGCCAGGTCGAGCAGCCAGGACCCGGCATTGCCCCGGCTCGCCTCGACGCGGGCGATGTCGGCCACCGCGAAGCCGATCCCCGGCAGGCCTTCGAGGCATTTGTTGGAGGTGAACACCACCACGTCGCATTCCGGGTGGTCCGCCATCCGGAAGGGCAGCACGCCGAAGCCCGAGACCGCGTCGCAGATCATCCGCCGCCCGGCCGCCTGGATCACCGGCCCGAGGATGTTCGGATCGTTGACGATGCCGCTGCCGGTCTCGCTGACGATCACCGCGACATGGGTGCAGTCCGGGTTCGCGGCGAGCGCGGCGGCGAGGCGCTCGGGCGCCATCGGCTCGGTGTCGGGGCCCTCGAGCGGCACCACGATGCGCCCGGCCTCGGTGGCCAGCCGCACCAGGCGATCGGCATAGTTGCCGTTCCGCACCACCAGCAGCTTGCCGCCCGCGGGGACGAAGGTGCGGACCGCGGCCTCCACCACCATGTGCCCGCAGCCGGGCAGCGGCAGCGCGGCGTGCCGGCCCTCGATGCCGCCGGCGATCCGCACGATGCGCGGGCGCATCGCGGCGTATTCGTCGCGGAACGCGTCGTCCCAGGGGGCGATGTCCTCGGCCATGACGGCGCGGACTTCGGGGCGGGTCTGCACGGGGCCGGGGATGAGCAGCAGCATGGGGAAGCAATACCCGGGGGCAAGGGTTGCGACGAGCGGCCCGCAGGGCCGAGCGGCCGAATGGCCGCCGCGGCCGGTGCCGCGAAGCCAAGCCGCGCGGAGGCGCGGCGCCCGGCGTCTGAGGGTCACCCGTCTTATGCGCCGGCAGCCGGCCGCGCCGCAATCAGCGGGCCGGTCAACTCGCGGCGCAACTTCCTGAGGATGGCGTCCGCGAAATCCACATAGTCGGCGCAGCTCATCGCGAAGCTGCCGGGGCCGCCGATCACCTCGGCGGCGTAGTGCGCCAGCAGGTCCGGCTCCTCGTTCTGGATCGCGAGCCCGTTGACGGTGAGGCCGGCCGCGACGGCGAGGTCGCGCACCGGCCCCGGCGGGCGCCCCTGGTTGTGCCGGCCATCGCCCGAGACATCGAGCACGAGCCGCGTCGCATCGGCCGGCACGCGGCCGAGCAGGGCGAGGCCCGCGGCCATGCCCTCCCCGAGCGCGGTGGCGCCGGGGCGCGGCAGGCGCGGCGTGTTCTCGATCGCCTCGGCCAGCGCCGCGGCGCTGGCGGCGTCATGCAGCCGGGTCCAGCCCACCGCCACATCCTGCTCCCCCACCCCGGACCAGAGCAGGAGGCAGATCGAGGCGCCGCGGCGCGGGCCGGAGGTGGCCGCGGCCAGCACATCCGGGTCGCGCAGCGCGGCGGCGGTGCCGCCGGCCATCAGCGCGAATTCGTCGAAATCGACGCTCGCCGAGCAGTCCATGGCGAGGCAGAGGGCAACATCCACGGGCTCCATCGGGCCTTTGTTGCAAAGCGCCGCGATTCCGGCCATCTCAATGCGCCGGGGGACGAGGGAGACAATCGCATGATCGGACGTCGTGGCGTGATGGCGGCGGGCGCGGGGCTGCTCGCGATGCCGGCCCTGGCCCAGGGCACCTGGCCGAACCGGCCGGTGCGGGTGATCGTGCCCTTCACGCCGGGCGGCGCGACGGACGGCATGGCACGGGTCACCGCGGGCAAGCTGCAGGAGAAGCTCGGCCAGCCCTTCGTGGTGGAGAACCGCCCCGGCGCCAATGGCGCGGTCGGCGGCCAGGCGGTCGCGCGCGAGACGCCGGATGGCTACACCTTCCTCTTCTCCGCCTCGATCCAGATCCTGGCGCGGCTGGTGATGCGCACGCCGGGCTACGACCCTGTGGCGGACCTGCTGCCGGTGACGCGCGTGGGCGAGGGCCCGCTGCTGCTGGTGATGACCGCGAGCCGGCCCCAGGCCACGCTGGCCGAGGTGGTGGCCGCCGCACGGGCCAATCCGCGCGACTGGGCCTTCGCCGTCTCCTCCCTCGGCGCGGCGGGGCATCTCGCGACGATCGAGTTCGTCCGCCAGCTCGGCGTGGAGCTGACCCAGGCGCCCTATCGCGGCACCGCGCCGGCGCTGACCGATGTTGTGGCCGGCAACGTCCAGCTCATGTTCGACCCGATCCTCGCCACCCTGCCGCAGGTCCGGAACAACCGGGTGAAGGGGCTCGCCATCACCGCCGCGCAGCGCAGCCAGGCCGCGCCCGAGATCCCGACGGCGGCGGAAGCCGGCATGCCGGGGCTCGACATCCAGTCCTGGTGGGCGCTCTGGGGCCCGCGCGGCGTGCCGGCGGAGATCACCGGCCGCATCGGGGAGGTGCTGCGCACCGGCATGTTCGAGCCGGACGTGCTGGCCCGCGTCGCGACCCTCGGCATCACGCCGAAGGCCGAGAGCGGGGTCGATTTCGCCGGCTTCATCCAGCGCGACTTCGAGCGCAGCCAGACGCTGCTCCGGATCGCGAATTTCCAGCCGGAGTAGGGCATTCCGCCGCGCTTGGATGAAGCTTTGTTTGTCCGGACGGGAAAGGCTCGCGCCGCGGGCGGTTTTCACCTAACCGTGACGCGGGGAGCAACACGTCTGGACGAAGAGGCTTCGCGCTGATGCATGGGCAGATCGGCCCGGAAGGGCCGGGCGCCGAGATGGTGGCGCATGCCGAGGACAATGCGCCGATCTCGCGCATCGTCGCAGAGGTCGCCGCCGCCTTCCCCGGTGAGCGGGTGACCCTTGGGGAGATGGCGGAAGCCTTCGGCGACCGCGCCTTCGGCATCCTTTCGCTGCTGTTGCTGCTGCCCGGCCTATTGCCGGGCATGGCGAGCGTGTTCGGCACGCCGCTGCTGATCCTCGGCGTCCAGATGGGCCTCGGCCTGCGGGTGCCGAAGCTGCCCGGCATCCTCAAGCGGCAGAGCATCAAGCGGAGCGACCTGCTGCGGCTGGCCTCGGCCTCCTCGAAGGGGCTGAAGCGGATCGAGAAGTTCGTGAAGCCGCGCCCGGGCTTCTTCACCGGGCCGCTCGGCGAGCGGATCATCGGCTGGCTGACCGCCTATGTCGCGATCATGCTGATCCTGCCGGGGCCGGGCACCAACGGGCCGCCGGCCTTCGGCAACATCGTCATGGCGCTCGGCCTGATCGAGCATGACAGCAAGGTCGCGGGCTGGGGCGTGGCGCTGACCATCGCCGGGTGCCTGTTCGCGACCGTGGTGCTGGTGCTGCTCGTCTGGCTGGGCATGGAAGCCCTGCACTGGCTGTTCTGAAGCGCGATCGGGCGCCGGGCGCATGAAGGTTTCACCTTCGTGCGCGCAATCGCCGACTCGCGCCTCGAGGCCGAGCAGCGCACCCCGCGCATGATCGAAGCAGCCGGTGACGCGCACCTGGGCGAAGGGGGCGGGCGGGTCGGTCAGGGGCAGGGCGGGCGCGGCCTCGGCGGCGGCGATGCGGGCGAGGAGGTCGTTCTTCAACCGCGGCCACTGCACCTGCCAGGTGCCGAGGAGGAGAAGCCGGCCGAGGGCCGGGATCGCGGCGAGAAGCAGGGGCAAGCGGCGATTCGGCTCCGGATGTAGGCGCTGCTCGCCGCCGCCGGCGCCATCGCTGCCGCCCGCGGGCGCCGTGCCCGCAAGCTGGCGAGCCCGGAGAGCGCGCCCACGCCGAGCACGGTCAACCCGAGGACTCCCGAGAGGAGGATGCGCTTCGTGGCGGCTGCGTTCGGCGGCAACTCCGGCCGCCGCGGCAAGGCGCCGCGCTTGCCACATTCCTGCAAGCGGCGCCTGCGGCGCTTCGCATTCACGCGCGGCGCGGCGCGGTCCAGACCTGCTCCACCGCGGCGATCGCGCCGCCGGACCCACAGGGAGCGAGAGGAAACGCAGCCATGCCCGTCGTCATGCAGGATGTCCTGGTCAGCAGCTACCAGACCGGCAGCCACGCCAGCGCACCCCCGGAAAAGATCCACATCGAAAGCTTCAGCTGGGGCAATTCCCAGCAGGGCAGTCAGGCCAGCGCGCCCCCTGAAAAGTTCCATATCGAGAGCTTCAGCTGGGGCAATTCCCAGCAGGGCAGCCAGGCCAGCGATTCCGACGTCCGGCTCCCGACGGTGCGCGACCTGGCGGCCGGCCCGGCCGACACCGAGGCCGCCGCCGGCGGTCATGAGAAGTGGATCGACCTGGAGTCGACCTTCAAGGGAATGCGGCACCCGAACGGCGGCACCGCGGCGAGCGATCCCTTCGGCGTCGACGACCTCGGCGACGCCGCCTTCGCCCTGGACGACGCGGCGGACGGCGACCTGCCGTTCGGTGGCGTGGTGACGATGTGGCCCGACCCGGCGAGCGACCTGGTGTTCTGATCCCAACGGCCCTGTTGACTGACCGGCGGCCGGCGCAGCCGGCCGACGGCCCGCCGGCAGTCCGGCGAGCGTCACGCCGAAGGCGTGCCTCCGGCACGACGCCGCGGAGCGGCCGCCCGGCGCATGAGGGCAACAAAGGGAATACCAACGAGTCGCTGAAAGCGGCCGTTGGTGTGAGGCGCGTTCAGCCGCCTGCGCGGTGCCGCCACTGCGCCCAGATGAGCGCCGCCTTGGCGACGCGCATCGTCGCGACGGCACCGGGCAGCAGCACCGCCGGCCAGAGCACGAGGTGGACCCAGAAGGGCGGCTCCAGCCGGAACTCGACCAGGAAGGCGCCGATCACCGTCAGCGCGCCGAGCAGGAAGATGGCCGTGACGGCCGGCCCATCGCCGGCATCCTGCGCGCTGAGGTCGAGCCCGCAGGCAGGACAGGCCGGCGCGACATCGAGCAGGCCGGCGAACAGCTTCCCCACGCCACAGCGCGGGCAGCGGCCGCGGAGCGCCACCCCCAGGAACGGCGCGACCCCGCCCGCTGCCGCGGACGGGGTCGCTTCCGGTCCGGTCATGCCGGGTTCAGTGATGCGCGATCTCGCCCGCGCCCCACCAGTAGATGAACACGAAGAGGAACAGCCATACCACGTCCACGAAATGCCAGTACCAGGCGGCCGCCTCGAAGCCGAAATGCCGCTCCGGCGTGAAATGGCCGCGGATCGCGCGGACCAGGCACACCGCCAGGAAGCAGGTGCCGACGAAGACATGGAAGCCGTGGAAGCCGGTGGCGAGGTAGAAGGTCGAAGGATAGACGCCCTCGGTGAAGCCGAAGGGCGCGATCATGTATTCCTTGATCTGGAACCCGGTGAAGGCGACGCCGAGCGCGACCGTCAGCGCCAGCCCCGTGATCAGCGACTTGCGGTCGTTCTGCAGCAGCGCGTGATGCGCCCAGGTGACGGTGCAGCCCGACAGCAGCAGGATCATCGTGTTGAGCAGCGGCAGGTCGAAGGGATCGAAGGACTTCATCCCCTCCGGCGGCCAGACGGCGCGCGCCGCGCCCGCGACATGCTCGGGGAACAGCGCGTAGTGGAAGAAGGCCCAGAAGAAGGCGACGAAGAACATCACCTCGGAGGCGATGAACAGCACCATGCCGTAGCGCAGGCCGAGCCGGACGACGGGCGTGTGCAGGCCCGGCGTGCGGCTTTCCTTCAGCACGTCGCGCCACCAGAAGAACATGGTGACGAGCATCCCGGCCAGGCCGAGCCACATCATCCACCAGCTGTTGTTGTGCGCGATCATGATGATGCCGAGCACCAGCGCGCCGCCGGCGAAGGCGCCGACGATCGGCCAGGGCGAGGGATCCACCAGGTGGTAGGGGTGCTTGTAGGGGCTGGCGCCCGTCTCGCTCTGGCCTGCCATCGCTCTTCCCAGTCGTCTCGGCGGGGCATTCGGCGCCCGCGCCGGTGTTGGTGCATCAATCCCGGAAAACGCCCGGGCGTTCAAGTCAGCGTGCGGTGTCCCGCGGGCCCGCATGCGGCCCGGCGCTGGCGAGCGCGCCGGCGCGCTCGGCATCGTTCAGGCTGCGGAAGAAGGTGTAGTTGATCGTGATGGTGCGGATGCCGCGGGTGTTCGGATCGGTCGCGATCCGCGGATCCACCCAGAAGGCGAGCGGCATGTCCACTTCCTGGCCCGGCGCGAGGGTCTGTTCCTCGAAGCAGAAGCAGGCGGTCTTGTGGAAATACTTCCCCACCACCTCGGGCGTCACGTTGTAGGTGGAGATGCCGGTGGCCGGGCGGTCCGAGAGGTTGCGCGCCTGGTAGAAGCCCACGCCTTCCTCGCCGACGCGCAGCTGCACCGAAGGCGCGGCCGGCGCGAAGCGCCAGGGCAGGTTGGGCTGGGTGTTGGCGTTGAAGCGCACGGTCACGACGAAGTCGCCGGGCTGCGCGGGCGCCGCCTGGCCGATCATCGGCGTGCCGCCGAAGCCGGTGACGCGGCAGAACAGGTCATACAGCGGCACGGCGGCGAAGGACACGCCGACCATCCCGAACACCACGGCGAAGGCGCCCCCGGCGACGCGGCGGTTGCGGCGGGCGAGCTGGGCGGCGCGGTCCTGGTCCATCACCCGCCCCGCTTGGCGATGGTGATGAAGTAGAACAGCACGACGAGCGCGATGAGTGCCGCGAGCATTGCCCAGTTGCGGCGGCCGCGGCGCTTCTCGAAGGCGGCGCGTTCCTCGGGGGTCATTGAGGCGAAGCCGAAGGCAGCCCGCGCAGCGGGCTGAGGCCGCGAATGCGGCCCGCGGCAACTGCCGCGAAGCCAAGCGGCCGGAGGCCGCGCCCGGCGTCTGAGGGCACCATCATGCACCCACCAGCAGCTTGTCGAGCGCGAGCACGCCGAACAGCGCGAACAGGTACCAGAGCGAGTAGCGGAAGGTGGCGCGCGCCGCGGCGTCGTTCGCCAGGCTCCGGCCGGCCTCGTCCTGCGCCTCGCGCAGCGTGCGGACGGCGTGCGCCAGGAAGCCCGCGCCGAGCGCGATCGCCGCCATGCCATAGACCGGGCCGGCGAAGCCGATCAGCCAGGGGGCGAGCGTCATCGGCAGCAGGATCGCCGTGTAGATCACGATCTGCCGCCGCGTCTCCCGCGCGCCATGCGTCACGGGCAGCATCGGCACCTTCGCGCGCGCGTAGTCGCCATGCGCCCAGAGGCTCAGCGCCCAGAAATGCGGCGGGGTCCAGAGGAAGATGATGGCGAACAGGATGAGCGGCAGGGCCGAGACCTCGCCCGTCGCGGCCGCCCAGCCGATGATCGGCGGGAAGGCGCCGGCGGCGCCGCCGATGACGATGTTCTGCGGCGTCCGCCGCTTCAGCCACATCGTGTAGATCACGACGTAGAAGAACACCGAGAAGGCGAGCCACCCCGCCGCGACCCAGTTGGTCGCGAGCCCCATCAGCGCCACCGCGGCGATGGCGAGCACCAGCCCGAAGCCGAGCGCCGCCTCGGGCGGGATGCGCCCGGCGGGGATGGGCCGGCGCGCGGTGCGGCGCATCAGCGCGTCGATGTCCCGGTCGTACCACATGTTGATTGCGCCGCAGGCGCCGGCCGCGACGGCGATGCAGAGGATCGCGGTGACGCCGAGGACCGGGTGGATCGGCGCCGGCGCCACGACCAGCCCGACGATCGCGGTGAAGACGACGAGCGTCATCACCCGCGGCTTGAGCAGCGCGATCCAGTCGCCGACCTCGGACAACTCCGTCCCCGAACCGGCGAGGGGGGCTGCCGCCCCCCCCTTCTCGATGGCCGCCCCGCTCATCGCCCGCTACCGGATGCGCGGCAGTTCGTTGAAGGTGTGGAAGGGCGGCGGGGAGGGCACCTGCCACTCCAGCGTCGTCGCACCCTCGCCCCACGGATTGTCGGCCGCCTTGGCGCCCTTCGTGAAGGTCACCCAGAGCACGTAGAAGAAGAACAGGAAGGCCGCGACCGAGATGTAGGACCCGATCGAGGACACCAGGTTCCAGCCCCAGAAGGCGTCCGGGTAGTCCGGGTAGCGCCGCGGCATGCCCTGGTTGCCCAGGAAGTGCTGCGGGAAGAAGGTCAGGTTCACGCCGACGAAGGTCATCCAGAAGTGGATCTGGCCGAGCTTCTCGGGGTACTGCTTCCCGCTCATCTTGCCGAGCCAGTAGTAGATGCCGGCATAGATGCCGAACACAGCGCCGAGGCTCAGCACGTAGTGGAAGTGCGCCACCACGTAGTAGGTGTTGTGCAGGATCTGGGTGATGCCGGCGTTCGCCAGCACCACGCCCGTCACGCCGCCGACGGTGAAGAGGAAGATGAAGCCGATGGCGAACAGCATCGGCGTCTCGAACCGCAGCGAGCCGCCCCACATGGTCGCGATCCAGGAGAAGATCTTCACCCCCGTCGGCACCGCGATCACCATCGTCGCCGCCATGAAGTAGGCGCGCGTGTCCACGTCCATGCCGGAGGTGTACATGTGGTGCGCCCAGACGATGAAGCCGACGAAGCCGATCGCCACCATCGCGTAAGCCATGCCGAGATAGCCGAACACCGGCTTCTTCGAGAAGGTCGAGACGACGTGGCTGACGATGCCGAAGGCCGGCAGGATCATGATGTAGACTTCGGGGTGGCCGAAGAACCAGAACAGGTGCTGGAACAGCACCGGGTCGCCGCCGCCGGCCGGATCGAAGAAGGCGGTGCCGAAGTTGCGGTCGGTGATGAGCATGGTGATCGCGCCCGCCAGCACCGGCACCGCCAGCAGCAGCAGGAAGGCCGTGACCAGCATGGACCACACGAAGAGCGGCATGCGGTGCAGGCTCATGCCCGGGGCGCGCATGTTGAAGATCGTCGTGATGAAGTTCGCCGCGCCGAGGATCGAGCTGGCGCCGGCCAGGTGCAGCGAGAACAGCGCGAGGTCCATCGCCATGGAGGGGTGGAAGGTGTTGTCGGTCAGCGGCGGATAGATCGTCCAGCCGCCACCCGGGCCCTCACCCACGAAGAGGCTGGCGCCGAGCAGCAGGAAGGCGGGCACCAGCAGCCAGAAGCTGATGTTGTTCATCCGCGGGAAGGCCATGTCCGGCGCGCCGATCATGATCGGGACGAACCAGTTGCCGAAGCCGCCGATCAGTGCCGGCATGACCACGAAGAACACCATGATCAGGCCGTGCGCCGAGACATAGGCGTTCCACATCTGCCCGTCGGCGAAGATCTGCATCCCCGGCTGCTGCAGCTCGATCCGCATCAGCAGCGACAGGAAGATGCCGATGATCGCAGCGAACAGCGCGAAGCCGATGTAGAGCGTGCCGATGTCCTTGTGGTTGGTGCTGAACAGCCAGCGCGCCACGAAGCCGGGCTTGTGGTCGTGGTCGTCGTGGTGAGCCGATGCGTAAGCCATCTGTGCCTCGATGCTCTGCGGGCGCCTAGCGGCGCGCCTCGGCGATGGTGGTGGACCCGGCGGCGACGACGGCCGAGGGCGGCGGTCCGGGCGGCAGCCCCTGCGCGAAGCGCGTCCGCGCCTCCGCCGTCCAGGCCTCGAACTGCTCGCGCGGCACGGCGCGCACCTCGATCGGCATGAACCAGTGGTTCACGCCGCAGATCTGGTTGCACTGGCCGTAGTAGACGCCGGGCCGGTCGGCGCGGATCCAGGTCTCAAGTGTGCGGCCGGGGATGGTGTATTTCTGCACGCCGAGCGAGGGGACGAAGAAGCTGTGGATCACATCCTGGCCGGTGGTCAGGATCCGCACGCTCGCACCGACCGGGATCACCAGCGGATTGTCCACCGAGAGGCCGCGGATCTGCCCCTGGCCGATATCGCCGTCGGCGACCGGGTAGCTGTCGAAGGTGAAGTTGCCGTGGTCGGGGTAGCCGTAGTGCCAGAACCACTGCCGGCCCTGGACGTTGATTGTGAAGTCGGCGTCCACCGCGCGATCCTGGTAGTAGATCAGCCGGAAGGACGGGATCGCGATCACCACCAGGATCAGAACCGGGATGACCGTCCAGGCGATCTCGAGGCCGGTGTGATGGGCGGTGCGCGACGGGACCGGATTGGCCTCGGCGCGGAAGCGCCAGACGACGTAGACGAGCAGCGCGAGCACGAAGAGCGTGATGACGACGATGATCCAGAACACCATCGTGTTGAAGTGGTGGATCGCGTCCTTGATCGGGCCGCCGGATTCCTGGAGGCCCATGCCCCAGGCGACCGGCGCCCCCACCATCGCGTCCTGCGCGAAGGCGGCGGACACCAGCGCGAGGGCGATCGCCAGCCCGAAGCCAGCCCGCACCATCCCCGCCCGGAGAATTGCGATTCCCTGCGTCATTCCGCCGTCCCGCCGGCGCGGCCCGCGGGCCGCGCGTTTCGATCCCCAACCGGGCCTGCCGGACCTGCCGGCCCTGCGCTTGGCCCGCCACCGGACGTGGCCGGCGGCTCCCCCCGACCTATAGAAGGCGCCATTGCACCGCACAAGCCGTCGCGAGCGCGCGCGCGAAACCGTCCGGAAGGGTCAGCCGCCGGGTGCCGTTTCGACCTCGGCCTCGCCTTCGGCGACATGATCCACCATGTCCGTCAGCATGCGCCGGATGTGGCTGTCGCCGACGACGTAGAAGACCTGCCGGCCACGCCGTTCCGCCTGCAGCAGCCGCGCCGCGCGCAGCAGGCGCAGATGATGCGAGACGAGCGAGGCGGAGATGCCGAGAAGCTCCGCCATCTCGCCGACCGGCACCGGCGCTTCCAGGCAGGCCAGGATGATCGAGAGCCGCGTGGGGTCGCTCATCAGGCGGAACATCTCCGCCAGCTCCACCACCTGGTCCTCGGGCACCCGCTGCCGCACGCCCACCCCGAACGCCGTCCTTCGCCGGGCAGCATCGGCCTTGCGCCGGCCGGCGTCCAGCGTGGACTGGCCGCCGCGGCACGCGCCGGCGGCCAGGCCCGAGCCGGAACATCGGGCGGGGACTTGACGGCGGGCGCGGCAACGGTCACTTGGATGCCATCCAAGTCCTTGTTTTCAAAGGAACATATGAAGAGATGAACAGGGATGAAGGCTCGACAGATCAACATGTGAAGAACCGTTCAGGTTTCGCCCGCCGCGCGCTGCTCGGCGCGCTGGCCGCGCTGCCGGCCCCTGCCCTTGCCCAGGCGCCGGGCGCGCGGCTGCCGCGCGGCGTGCTCGCCACCGTCGCCATGGTGGGCGACGTGGTGCGCGAGATCTCGGGCGGGCGCATCCGCGCCGAGACCCTGATCGGCGAGGGCGTGGACCCGCATCTGTTCCGCCCGACGCGCGCCGACATCGCGCGCCTGCTGGCCGCCGACGCGGTCTTCGCCAATGGCCACCGCCTCGAAGGCCGGATGGGCGACGTGCTGGAGCGCGTGGCGGCGTCCGGCAAGCCCGTGGTGCTGATGGCGGAATCGCTGCCCCGCGCCCGGCTCCGCGCCAATCCGGACTACCCGGACGCCGCCGATCCGCATGTCTGGATGGACCCGACGCTCTGGGCCGATGCCTCGGTCGCCGCCGGCGAGGCGCTGACGCGCCTGGTGCCCGATGCACGCGAGGCCTTCGCCGACAACCTGGCGCGCTTCCGCGCCCGCTGCGCGCGGCTCGACGCCTATGCGCAGGAGGTGCTCGGCACCATCCCGGCCAATGCCCGCCTGCTCGTCACCGCGCATGACGCCTTCAGCTATTTCGGCGCGCGCTACGGGCTGGAGCTCGAGAGCATCCAGGGCCTCTCGACCGAGGCCGAGGCCAATCTCGCCGCGATCGAGGCGCTGGTCCGCAAGCTGGTCGAGCGCCGCGTGCCCGCGGTCTTCGCCGAGACCTCCGTGCCCGACCGCGCGGTGCGCGCGCTGATCGAGGGTGCGGGCGCGCGCGGCCAGCGGGTCGCACTCGGCGGCAACCTGTTCTCGGACGCGATGGGCCGCGCCGGCACCTATGAGGGCACCTATGAGGGGATGCTGGACCACAACATCACGACCATCGCCCGCGCCCTCGGCGGGCGCGCGCCGGAGCGCGGGCTGAACGGCCGGCTGGGGCGCTAGGCATGTCGCAGGCCCCGGCGCCGCTCTCCGTTCGCCATCTCACCGTCGCCTATGGCGAGCGGCCGGCCGTCTGGGACGTGACCTGGGAGGCGCCGCCCGGCCTGACCGCCATCGTCGGGCCGAACGGGGCGGGCAAGTCCACGCTGCTCAAGGCCGCGCTCGGCCTGGTGCCGGCTCTCTCGGGCGAGGCGCGCTTCTTCGGCCGGCCGCTCGACGAGGTGCGCGACCGCGTCGGCTACCTGCCCCAGCGCGCCAGCGTGGACTGGGACTTCCCCGCGACCGCGCTCGATGTGGTCTGCATGGCGCGCTATCCGCGCATGCGCTGGTGGGGCGTGGTCCCGCGCAGGCACAAGGAGGCGGCGCGCGCCGCGCTGGCGCAGGTGGGGATGGAGGCCTTCGCGGAGCGGCAGATCGGCAAGCTCTCGGGCGGGCAGCAGCAGCGCGTCTTCCTCGCCCGCGCGCTGGCGCAGGATGCCGAGCTCGTGCTGATGGACGAGCCCTTCGCGGCGGTGGACGCGGCGACGGAGCAGGCGATCGTCACGGTGCTGCGCGAGCTCGCGGCGAAGGGCCGGCATGTGGTCGCTGTGCACCACGACCTCGGCACCGTGCCCGAGTATTTCGCCAGCGTCCTGCTGATCAACGCGCGGGTCTTCGCCGCCGGGCCGGTGAAGGCGGCCTTCACCCAGGCGAACATCGCCGCGACCTATGGCGCGCGGCTGCCGCTGCTGGAGGAAGCGGCGGTGCGCGCCGGGGCGGATGGCAGGTGACCCGCCGCAGATCCGAAGGTTCGGGCCGCGAATGCGGCCCCGCGCACAGTGCGGCCGCCGCGCCGGGCACACCAGCCCTGAGGCGCGAGAGCCTAGCGCGCGGAGCGCGCGCCCGGCGTCTGAGGGCAAGCTGAATGATCTCCTACAACACGCTCGTCGTGCTCTCGGGCTGCGCGCTGCTCGGCGTCGCGGCGGGCACGGTCGGCACCTTCGCGCTGCTGCGCGGGCGGGCGCTGATGGCCGATGCGGTGGGGCATGCGGCGCTGCCCGGCGTCGCGGTCGCGGCGCTGATCGTCGCGCTGACCGGCGCGGATCCGCGCGCGCTGCCGCCGCTGCTCGCGGGCGCGGCCATCGCCGGTCTGCTCGGCGTGCTCGCGGTGCAGGCGCTGACGCGGACGCGCCGCATCCGGGAGGATGCGGCGATCGCCGTCGTGCTCAGCGCCTTCTACGCCGCCGGCGTCGCGCTGCTGTCCTGGCTGCAGACGCTGCCCGGGGCGGCGCAGGCGGGGCTGTCCAAGTTCATCCTCGGCCAGGCCGCGGCGATGCGCGCGGAGGACGCCTACATCGCCGCCGGCGTCGCCGCATCCTGCCTGCTGCTCGTGCTGGCGGCCTTCCAGCGGCTGCGCGCGGTGGCCTTCGATGCCGACTTCGCGCGCGTGCAGGGGCTCGACGGCAACCGGACGGACCTGCTGCTGCTCGGGCTGATCGTCGTGGTCTGCGTCGCGGGGCTGCAGGCGGTCGGGCTGATCCTCGTGGTCGCGCTGCTGGTGCTGCCGGCGGTCACCGCGCGGCTGCTGACGCACCGCCTGCCGCGGATGCTCGGCCTCGCCGCGCTGACGGGCGCGATCGCCGGCGCGGGCGGGGCGTATCTCTCGGCGCAGCGGCCAGAGGTGCCGACGGGCGCGGCGGTGGTGCTCGTCGCTGCCGGCTTCTTCACCCTCGCGCTGCTGCTCGCGCCCGAGCGCGGGCTGATCGCGCAGGCGCTGATCCGCACGCGGCGGCGGCTGGCCGCCGACACCGAGCATTTCCTCCGCGCCGCCTGGGAAGCGCAGGAGGCCGCCGGGGCCGGGCCGGGGACGGCCGGGGACCGCTGGGCGCCGATCGGGGCGGTGGCGGCCGCGCGCGGCTGGCGCCCAAGCAAGGCGCGGCGGCTCGCCTTCTGGCTGGCGCAGCGCGGGCTCGTGGCGCGGGCGCAGGGACATGTGCACCTGACGCCGCGCGGCACGGTGCTCGCGCGCCGCGCGGTGCGCGCGCATCGCGCCGTGGAGCACCACCTGCTGGCCGCCGGCGGGACGGATATCGGCTCGGCCGACCGGCTGGCCGACCTGGTCGAGCACGGCCTGCCGCCGGAGCTGGCGGCGCGGCTGCTGCCGGAGCCCTCCGCGCTGCCGGCCAGCCCGCATGCGCTCGGGCGCACGCCATGACGCTGCAGGATTTCCTCACCCTCGACCTGCCGCCGCTGCTCGCCGCGATCATGGCGGGCGCGACCTGCGGGCTGCTGGGGTCCTTCCTGCTGCTGCGGCGGGAATCGCTGATCGGCGACGCGCTCTCCCACGCGGTGCTGCCGGGCATCGTGCTCGGCTTCGCCGTCACCGGGCTGCGCGCCGGGCTGCCGATGCTGGCGGGCGCGATCCTCGCCGGGCTGCTCGCGGTCGCGCTGATCACGCTGGTGCACAAGGTCGCGCGGCTCGACCCGGCGGCGGCGATCGGCGCGGTCTTCACCACCTTCTTCGCCATCGGCCTCGTGCTGCTCGAGGTCACCGGCGCACGCAGCGTGGATCTCGACCTGGATTGCGTGCTGTTCGGCCAGCTCGAGACGCTGGTCTGGACCGAGGGGCGCGACCTTTCGGCGCTGGCCGATCCCAGGGCACTCGCCGCGCTGCCGCGCCAGCTCGGGCTGCTGGCCGTGGTCGGGCTGCTGGTCGCCCTCGCCGTCGCAGCCTTCTGGCGGCCGATCAAGCTGATCTGCTTCGACCCGGACTTCGCCGCCGCCATCGGCATCCGGGCCCGCCGCTTCGAGCTCGGGCTCGCGCTGATGGTCGCCGCCGCCGCGGTTGCGGCCTTCGAGGCGGTGGGCTCGATCCTGGTCGTGGCGATGCTGGTCTGCCCGGCCGCGGCGCTACGTCTGATGACGGATCGCTACAACACGCAGGTGCTGGGCGGCGCGGCGCTCGGCGCGGGGCTCGGCGCGCTGGGCTATGCGCTGGCCGGGCCGGTGCCGGCCGCATTCGGGGTCGAGATCGCGCTGAACGCCGCCGGGGTGATCGGCACGCTCGGGGGGCTGCTGGTGGCCGCCGCCGCGCTCGGCCGCGCGGTCAGGCCGCCGCGGCCAGTTGCTGCGGCGCCGGGTTCCGCACCCGCAGCAGGGTGAACAGCCCGGCCGGCTGGCAGGGCTGCATCGCCTCGACCCGCACCTGGGCCGGATCGAGAAGGTCGGAGATGGCGAAGTCGGGATGCCAGCCGAGCAGGCGGGCGAGCGGCGCCATGGAGCGCTCGGCCCACCAGCGCAGGCCGCTCTCGGCGGCGAAGTGGTTGACGAAGAGCAGGTGCCCGCCCGGCCGCACCACGCGCGACATCTCGGCGAACAGCGTCTTCGCATTCGGCACGACCGAGGCGGTGAACATCGCCACCGCGATGTCGAAGCTGCCATCGGCGAAGGCCATGCGCTCGGCGTCCATCTCGACCAGGCCGACGACATGCTCAAGCTTCTCGGCGCGCACCCGCTCGGCCGCCTTGGCCAGCATGTCGCGCGAGAGGTCCACGCCGATCACCCGCTTCTCCCGCCGGTAGCGCGGCAGGGCGAGGCCCGTGCCGACGCCGACTTCCAGCACGCGGCTGCCGGGCAGCGCGTTCACTTCCTCCACGGCGCGGCGGCGGCCATGCGCCGAGACGCCGCCGAACACCACGTCGTAGATGCCGGCCCAGCGGCGATACGCCTCCCGCACGCCTTCGGCGTCGAGGACGGCGCGGTCGCGGTGGCGGTCGGAGGTGTCGGTGCGGAGGCTCATTCGGCGCAGGTTCTCGCGGCGCCACTGGCTAGGCCGATCGCCCGCCCGACGCAAGCACTGATGACGAACCGGCGGCAACTATGTGTCGGGTCGTGGAGTCCGGGCCGCGGCCCGGAGCCACGCCAGCGTGCCGGCCACCCCCGCGAGATCGGCCCGCAGCTTCGCCCCGCGCAGCGTAAGCGCGTGGCCGGCGGCCTTGCCCAGATGGTGCAGCAGGCGCCGCGCCGCCTCCCGCCTTGCGGCGGCCGGGCCGCCGCCATGCAGCGCGGCGAAGCGCAGGCGGGAGAAGGCCATCGCCCGCGCCTTGCGCCAGGCGATGCCGGGCCGCGGGGCGGAGGACCGCCCGCCGGCATGCGCCACCCGCGCCGCCGGAACCAGCAGCGCCCCGCCGGCCCGGTGGCAGAGATCGTCGTCCTCGTAGAACAGGAAGAAGCCGGGATCGAAGCGCAGCCCGTCGGCCGGGCGGAACAGCAGGCAGGCGCCGGAGGCGAACTCGACACAGGCCGGCCCCTCCGGCCAGGGCTCACCGTCCCGGTCCCGGGGCAGGTGGCGGCGGCGGGGCTGGGCGGCATTCCAGGACCGGACCGGCTGCCCGGCCTCGTCGAGCAGCAGCGGCGCCAGCAGGCGATGGCCGGGGAAGGCCTCCGCCGCGGCCAGCAGCGCCGCGATCGCCTCGGCCGAGAGCCGGGCATCGGGGTTGGCGAGCAGGGCGAGGCCGGTCCGCGCCGCGTCGAGCCCCTGGTTGGCGGCGGCGCCGAAGCCGGGATTGGTCGGATTGGCCAGCACCGTGACATCTGGTCGCGCGGCTTTTGCAACCTCTATGGTGTCATCCAGGGAGGCATTGTCCACGATCACCACCGGGAGCCCGGCCGGGCAGGCGGCGAGGAAGCCGGCGATGGTGGCCGCGCTGTCATGGGTGACGGTGAGGATGGTCAGGGCAGGCGCCACGATGCCGGGGGAGTGGCATGCTCCCGGGGGTGGGGCAAGGGAGGTGGGGTTTCTCCACTTCCGCGTGCATGCCCGAAAACGCGGGTCGGGTCTGCCGAAGAAAAGCATGCGCCGGCGCGGGATATGCGCTAGAGGACCCCCTTCGGCAGCAACCCTTTGACGGAACTGACTGAACGATGGGTGTCGTGATCGGGGAGGTGGCGCGCAAGCTCGGCTACCGCCCGGGAATGGCCTGCGCGGTGATCGGCAATCCGCCCGGCCTCACATTCGGCCTTCCGAGCGGGGCGACCGCCGCGGCGGACCTGATCCTGGCCTTCGCGGCCGACCGGGCCACGCTGCGCGCCATCGCGCCGCGGGCGCTGAACCTCTACGGGATCGGCGCGCGGCTCTGGTTCGCCTATCCGAAGAAGACCGGCCCGGTGCGGTCCGACCTCGACCGCGACCATGGCTGGGATCCGGTGACGAGCGAGGGCCTGCTGCCCGTGACGCAGATCGCGCTCGACGATACCTGGTCGGCGCTGCGCTTCCGCTTCCGCGAGGAAATCCCCAAGCTGATGCGCGCCGGGGCCTGACGCCCCGGGCGGGATCGGAGCCCGACCCGGAAGGTTCTCAGCGTTCCAGTTGCGCCGCGCGCAGCGCGCGGCGCAGCTTGGCGATGCCGAGCCGCACATGGCCCGTCTCGCACAGCTTCTTTCCGTCCACACCCAGGGACAGCGAAGGTTCGGCGCCGCCGCGCGGCTGCGCCGCCAGCCGCGCCGCCAGCTCCTGGCAATAGGCGGAGCTGTCGGTCGTGACCCGCAGCGGCGGCTCGGTGCTCGCGGCCGGGCCGGCCGCAAGCAGCAGCAGACCCGTCAGACCCTGGCGGAACATGGCGCCATTCTGCGCTCCGCCAGCCCTCCGGCGGGTGACGGGGGCGTGAAAGCGGCGCCATGCTTCGGCGCCGCATGCGCGCGCTACCCCGCCGGCAGCCTGAGCGTCACGGTCAGCCCCCGCCGCGCGGCCTCCGGATGGGTGTCGGACAGCACCACCTCCCCGCCATGCAAGGCGGCGACGGCGCGTACCAGCGACAGGCCGAGGCCCGAGCCCGGCGTGCTCCGGGCGGAATCGGCGCGGAAGAAGCGGTCCCCGGCCCGCGCCCGGTCGGCCTCCGGCAGGCCCGGGCCGTCATCGGCGACGGCGATCCGCACCAGGCCGGCCTCGCGCGCGGCCTCCAGCCGGACCCGGCCGCCCTCGGGCGTGAACTTCAGCGCATTGTCGAGCAGGTTCGCCACCGCCTGGCCGATCAGGTCTCGGTCGCCGACCAGCCCCAGCGTCTCCGGCAGGTCGATCTCCAGGTGCTGCTCCCGCGCCTCGGCCGCGGCGCCGTAGAGCTCGGCGACGTCATGCAGCATGGGGGCCAGGTCGGCCTGCGCGAAGGCGGCGCGCCGCGCGCCGGCCTCCACCTCGGCGATCCGCAGCACTGCCTTGAACACCCGCGCGATGCCATCGAGATCGGCGATCCCCTGCTCGACCGCGGCGCGGAGTTGGTCCGCGTCCCGCGCCGACTGCAGCGCCTCCTCGAGCTTCGCGCGGGCGCGGGCGATCGGCGTGCGGAGATCATGCGCGATGGCGTCGGAGACGCCGCGCACCCCTTCCATGAGCTGGGCGATGCGGTCGAGCATCGCGTTCATCGTGCTGGCGAGCTTGTCGAACTCGTCGCCGCGCTCGGTCAGCGGCACGCGGCGCGAGAGGTCGCCGGTGCCGATCGCCGCCGCGGTGCGGTAGATCGGGCGCAGCCGGTTCTCGAGCGCGCGGCGCAGCGCCCAGGCGCCGACCAGCGCCAGCGCGGCGGAGGCAGTGGCCGCCCAGGCGATGCCCTCCGACAGCAGGGCGCGGAGCTGGAGCTTCTCCGCCACGTCGCGCCCGACCAGCAGTTGCAGCCCCTCGCCGAGCTGCACACGCAGCAGCCGCGCCTCCGTCTCGCTGCCGTCGCGCTGGAGCGCCAGGCGGGTCCAGGGTGATTCGCCGGCGGCCTCGGGGGGCCAGGCGCTGAGATTGCCGGCGCGGTGCGTCCCCTCCGCCTCGCGCAGCAGGTAGAGCATCTCGTTCGCGACATCGAGCGCGAGCCGGTCCTCGATCGCCGCGACCAGCGATTCGATCCCGCCGACGCGATGGCGCTCGACCAGCGCGGTGGCGTCGGCGCGGATCGCGGCATCCACCTGCCGGTCGAGCGCGCCGGCCGTGTTCCACCAGAGCACGACCGCGGCGGCGGTGGCCGCGGCGGCGAAGACGGCGGTGAAGAACAGCGCGAAGCGCCCCGAGGCGCTGCGCAGCAGGCCGAGCAGCGGCGGTTCGAACCCGTTCTCCGCGACGGCGGGCGGCGGGGAGATGGTGCTACTCCGCGCGGATCATGTAGCCGGCGTTGCGGACGGTGTGGATCAGCGGCTTCTCGAAGCCCTTGTCGAGCTTGTGGCGCAGCCGGCTGACATGCACGTCGATCACGTTGGTCTGCGGGTCGAAATGGTAGTCCCACACCTTCTCGAGCAGCATGGTGCGCGTCACCACCTGGCCGGCATGGCGCATCAGGTGCTCGAGCAGGCGGAACTCGCGCGGCTGCACATCGATCTTGCGCCCGCCGCGGGTGACCGTGCGGGAGAGCAGGTCGAGCTCGAGATCGGCCACCTTGAGCCGCGTGGTCGGCACCTCGGCGGCCGGGCGGCGGCCGAGCGCCTCGACGCGGGCGAGCAGCTCGGCGAAGGCGAAGGGCTTGGTGAGATAGTCGTCGCCCCCGGCCTTGAGCCCCTTCACCCGCTCGTCCACGGCATTGAGCGCCGAGAGGAACAGCACCGGGGAGCGGTTGCCCTGGGCGCGCAGCGTCTCGACGAGCCGCACGCCATCCACGCCGCCGGGCAGCATGCGGTCCAGCACGAGGACGTCGAACTGCTCGGAGGCGGCCATGAACAGCCCGTCGCGGCCGTTCACCGCATGCTCCACGGTGTGGCCGGCCTCCATCAGGCCCTTGCGCACGAAGCGGGCCACTTCGGCGTCGTCCTCGACGATCAGGATGCGCATGTCTCACCGTATCCCGGCTGCTTGAAGGCCAGCCTAGAGCATCCTCGCGGGCGGGGGAATCGCCGCCGCCGCGCAGGAGGTGCCGCCACTCACCCCTGCGGCTGGACCGGCCGCCGCCCGACGGTGACGGGCAGTTCGGCCGCGCGACCGTCGCGCTGGATCGAAAGCCGCGCGGTCTGCCCAGGCGGGATGGCGGCGATGCCGCGCACCAGCGCGCGCGAGGTCTCGACCTGCTCGCCGTTGATCGCGGTGACCACGTCGCCCTGGCGCAGCCCGGCCCGCGCCGCCGGGCTGCCGCGCTCGACCCCGGCGATCAGCACCCCGCGCGGCCCGCGCCGCGCCTCCTCCGGCGCCACATCCTGCACCGCGACGCCGAGCCAGCCGCGATCCACCCGGCCGGTCGCGCGCAGCGCCTCGATGATCGGGCGGGCGAGGTCCGACGGCACGGCGAAGCCGATCCCGGCGGAAGCGCCGGAGGGCGAGTAGATCGCCGTGTTGATGCCGATGACCTCGCCGGCGAGGTTGAACAGCGGCCCGCCGGAATTCCCCGGGTTGATCGGCGCGTCGGTCTGGAGGAAGTCGTCGAAGGGGCCGGAGCCGATGTCGCGGCCGCGCGCCGAGACGATGCCGGAGGTGACGGTGCCGCCCAGCCCGAAGGGATTGCCTGCCGCGAGCACCCATTGGCCGACGCGCATCGCCGCCGAACTGCCCCAGGGCACCGCGGTCAGCGGCTGGCGCGCCTCGATCCGCAGCAGCGCGAGGTCGGTCAGCTCGTCGGTCCCGACCACGCGGGCGGGAAATTCTCCGCCGTTCTGCAGGCCGACGACGACGCGCGTGGCGTTGCCGATGACGTGCGCCGCCGTGACGATGAAGCCGGCCGGGTCCAGCACGAAGCCCGACCCGGCGCCGACGCTCGGCCGGCCGCCGCGACGTTCGCGCCAGAAGCGCTCGAAGGGCGTGCCGCGGAATTCCGGCGGCACCTCGGCGCGGGCGTCGGACACCACGGCGATGTTGACGACGCTCGGCAGGATGCGCTCGGCGAGGTCGGCGAAATCCGGCAGCCCGGCCAGGCTGCCGCGCTGCGCCTGCGCCGGCCATGGCGCGCAGCCGGCGATGGGCAGCAGCGCGAGGCCGGCCAGGGCGCGACGACGGGGCAGGACTGGAGAGGTCATGGCGTCTCGGGCGATCCAGGAGGGGCGGGCATGCGCCCTGCCCCGTAGATGCGCCGTGCCCGCCGAGGGCGCAACCGCATGAGCCTCCGCGTCGCCTGGGCCGGGGCGGGGGCGATCGCGGCGGGCATCGGGCTCGCGCGCTTCGCCTATGTGCCGCTGTTCCCGGCGATGGTGACGGCGGGCTGGGTGGATGGCGCGGGGGCGGGGCTGCTCGGGGCGGGCAATCTCGCCGGCTATCTGTTCGGCGTCGCGGCGGGGCGGTGGCTGGCCGCGCGCGCCGGCGTGCCGCGGGCGCTGGATGCCGGCATGGCGCTCGCGGTGCTGAGCTTCGCCGCCTGCGCCTGGCCGGGCGGGCTGATCTGGCTGTTCTTCTGGCGGGCGCTGGCGGGGGCGGCGGGGGGCGTGCTCATGGCGCTCGCGGGGCCGGCGGTGCAGGCCACGGTCGGCGCCTCGGCGCGCGGCTTCGCCGGCGGCGTGGTGCTGGCCGGTGCGGGCAGCGGGATCATCCTGGCGGGGCTGCTGGTGCCGGGGCTGCTGACGGGCGGGCTGCCGCTCGCCTGGCTCGGGCTGGCGGCAGCGGTGGCGGCGATCTGGTGGGCGGCCCGCCGCGCCTGGCCCGATCCGCCCGCGCTGCCCACGGCAGCGGCGGATGGCGCGGTGCCGCGCGCCGGGCTGCTGCTGCTGGCCTATGCGCTCTCGGCCGCCGGGATGGTGCCGCCGATGGTCTATCTGGCCGATCTCGCGGTGCGCGGGCAGGGTCTGCCGATCGGCTGGGCGTCGGCGATCTGGCTCGGCTTCGGCGCCGGCGCCATCGCCGGGACGCTGCTCGGCGGGCGGCTCGCGGGCCTCCTCGGCGGGCGGCGGGTGCTGCCGGCCTGGATGGCGGTGCAAGTGGCGGCACTCTGGCTCGCGCTGCTGCCGCATCCGGCGGCGCTGGCGCTGGCCGGCCCGCTCGGCGGCTTCGCCGGCATCGGCGCGACGGCGGTGACGCTGGCCGCGACGCGCGAGATCGCGGGGGCGCGGGCCGGGCAGCTCTGGGTGCGGGCGACCGCGCTCTATGCCGTGGTGCAGGCGGTGGTGGGCTTCGCGCTCGCGGCGCTGTTCGGCGCGACGGGGGACAGCCACGCGGCGGTGTTCGGCGTCGGCCTCGTTGCAAGCCTCGGCGCGCTGGCCGCGGCCTGGGCCGGGCGGAAAGAAAAGGCGGGGCCCTCCGGCCCCGCCTGAAGTTTCGGGGACCGGCCCCGAAAGGGGGGGACGCCGGGCCCCGGGGAGGGAGAGACGGGGAGCAAGTCGGCATCCCCGGGGGGCGTTGTCGCAGGAAAGGGTTGCGCCATCCTTGCCGGCGCGGCGGGTTTTCGCTGTATGGGCGACGGTTTCGCGAAGGGGTCGAGGCATGACGGCGCGCTTGCCGCTCGAAGGGTTCCGGGTGCTCGAACTCGGCCACTACATCGCCGGCCCCTTCGCCGCGCGCATGCTGGCCGACATGGGCGCCGAGGTGATCAAGGTGGAGCCGCCGGAAGGCGACCCGCATCGCGGCTGGGGCAGCCAGGTCAACGGCCATGCGGTGTGGTTCAGCATCCACGGCCGCAACAAGCTCTGCGTCTCGCTCGACCTGAAATCCGAGGACGGGCGCGCCAAGGTGAAGGCGCTGGCCGCCCGCGCCGATGCGGTGATCGAGAATTTCCGCCCCGGCTATCTGGAGCGCATCGGGCTCGGGCCGGAGGTGCTCCAGGGCGTCAATCCGCGGCTCACCATCGCCCGCGTCTCGGGCTATGGGCAGGACGGGCCCTATCGCGACAAGCCCGCCTTCGGCTCGATCGGCGAGGCGATGGGCGGCATCCGCCACCTGACCGCGACGCCGGGCGTCATCGAGCATCCGCCGCCGCGCTGCGGCGTCTCCATCGCCGACGACATCGCCGGGATCTACGCCGCGATGGCGGTGCTCGGCGCGGCCTGGGCGATCAAGGGCGTCCCTGGGGGAAACCCCGAGGCGAAGGGGCGGATCATTGACGTGGACCTCGTCTCCTCCGTGTTCAGCCTGATGGAAGGCATGCTGCCGGAATACGGGCTGTTCGGCTGGGTGCGGCAGCCGCAGGGCGCGGCGCTGCCGACCGCGGCGCCGACCAACACCTATCTCTGCGCGGATGGGAAATGGCTCTGCGTCGGCGGCAATTCGGATGCGATCTACCGGCGGCTGATGAAGACCATCGGGCGGGAGGACCTCGGCGCGGACCCGCGCCTGCAGACCAATATCGGCCGCTGCGCGAACGTGGCCGAGATCGACGCCGCGATCGGCGCCTGGACGCGCACCCTGCCGGCCGCCGAGGCCGAGCGCATCCTGGAGGCGGCGGACATCCCCGTCTCGCGGCTCTATGACATGAAGGACTGCGCCGAGGACCCGCATTTCCGCGCGCGGCAGACGGTGATGGAGGTGGAGGACCCCCTGCTGGGCAGGACGCTGCTGCACCCGGCCGCCCCCTTCCGCTTCGACGGCGTGAGCCCGCCCGAGATGGTGCGCTGGACGGCGCCCGCGGTCGGCGCGCACAACGACCATGTGTTCAACGGGCTGCTCGGAGGCATCGCGCGATGAGCCGCGTCAAGATCAGCGAGGTCGCCCCCCGCGACGGGCTGCAATCCATCGCGCCCTTCGTGCCGACCGGGACCAAGATCGCGCTGGTGCGCGCGCTGCACGCGGCCGGCGTCAGGCGCATGGAGGTCGGCAGCTTCGTCAGCCCGAAGGCGGTGCCACAGATGGCCGACACGGCGGAGGTGCTGAAGGCGGCCCTCGCGCTGCCCGGGCTCGAATCCACCGTGCTCGCGCCGAACCGAAAGGGGTTCGAGTTGGCACTTGCCGCCGGCGCGCATCGCGTGGGTCTCTTCATGTCGGTCACGGAAAGCCACAACAAGGCGAATGTGAACCGCACCCGCGAGGAGAGTTTTTCCGACCTTGCCGGCATCGTCCGGGATGCGGTCGCGGCGGGGATGAAGGTGCGGTTCAACCTCTCCTGCTGCTTCCACTGCCCCTTCGAGGGCGTGGTGCCGGAGGCGGACGCGCTCGACTGGGTGGAACGCGCGGTGGCGCTCGACCCCTGGATGGAGATCGCGATCTGCGACACCACCGGCAATGCCGCGCCGGACCAGGTGGCGCGCGTGGTGGGGCATGCGGTGCGGTCCTGGCCGGCGCCGGACGGGACGAACCGCATCGCCTTCCACGGCCATGACACCTACGGGATGGGGGTCGCGAATGTCGCGGCGGCCTGGGGCGCGGGCTGCGACGTGATCGACAGCGCCGCCGGCGGCCTCGGCGGCTGCCCCTTCGCGCCCGGGGCGACCGGCAATGTCGCGACCGAGGACGTCGCCTGGCTGTTCCGGCGGATGGGCGTGGAGACGGGCCTCGACTGGTCGCGGCTGATCGCGGCGGCCGATCTCGCGGCCGGCGTGCCGGGCGGGCTGCCGGGCGGGCGGATGCGCGCGGTGCCCGCCGCGCGCCTCGCGGCGTGACGCCGGCGGCGCGGCTGGCGGCCTGATCCGGGCCGCCCCGGCGAAAGGCGTTTATCGGGCGGGACTTGCCCGCTATATCAGCCCGATGCGGCGCACTCTTGTCATGCTGCCTCTGCTGGCCCTCGCCGCCTGCGGCACCTCCCGCCAGGTGGCGCATCGCGCGCCGCCGGGCATCTCGGAACCCGTCTCCTGCGTGCCCTACGCCCGGGCGCGGTCGGGCATCCAGCTCCAGGGGGATGCCTGGACCTGGTGGGATGCGGCGGCGGGGCGCTATGCGCGCGGGCGGGTGCCGCAGCCGGGCAGCGTGCTCGTCATCAACCGCACCGCCCGCATGCGGGACGGGCATGTGGCGGTGGTCTCGCGCGTGGTGAGCAGCCGGGAAGTCCTGGTGGACCACGCCAACTGGGCCTCCGGGGCGGCGCGCGGGCGGATCGCGACGGATCAGCGGGTGGTGGATGTCTCGCCGCGCAACGACTGGTCGCTCGTCCGGGTCTGGTATCCGCGGATCGATGATTTCGGCACCACCGCGGTCCCGGCACGGGGCTTCATCCACCCCCGGGTCGAGATGGCCGCCGCGCGCTGAGCTTGGCCGCGCCGCGCGGCTTGGGCAGAGTGGCGGCAGTTCGCCATTCGGGAGGAATCGCCCCATGCCCATCACACGGCGCAGCCTTGCCGCCGCCACCGCCGCGCTGGCCGCCTGGCCGGGCGCCGGCCGCGCCCAGGCCGCCTGGCCGGACCGGCCGGTGCGCGTCATCGTCGCCTTCCCCGGCGGCTCCACCCCGGACATGGCGGCGCGCGCCGTGACGCCGCATCTCGCGCAGGTCTTCGGCCAGCCCTTCGTGGTGGACAACCGCGCCGGCGGCGGCGGCAACATCGGCACCGAGGCGATCGCCCGCGGCACCGACGGCCACACCTTCGGCGTGACCATCGGCGGCCCGGGCAGCACGGCGAAGGTGCTCAACCCCGCGCTGACCTACGATCCGGCGACGGATCTCGCCCCCGTCTCGCTGCTGGCGCGGCTTGCCTTCGTGCTCGCGGTGCATCCTTCCGTGCCGGCGCGGACGGTGGCGGAGCTGATCGCGCACGCGAAGGCCAATCCGGGCGCGCTCAACTACGGCTCGACCGGCCCGGGCACGCTGTCGCACCTCGCCACCGAGGACATGGCGACGCGGGAGGGGTTCCGCGGCGAGCATGTCTCCTACCGCGGCGTGGCGCCGGCGATCCTCGACTTGGTCGCGGGGCGGCTGCAGATGATGCTCGCACCCTACGCCCAGGTCGCCGGCCAGGTGGCCGATGGCCGGCTGCGCGCGCTCGCGGTGTCGGGGCCGAACCGCATGCCGCAGCTGGCCGAGGTGCCGACGCTGCGCGAGGCAGGGGTGAACATGGAGCCGGTGGTGGCCTGGATCGGCATGTTCGGCCCGGCCGGCACGCCGGCCGACCGTGCCGCGCGCATCGCGGCCGAATGCCGCGTGGCGCTGAACCAGCCGGAGCAGAAGCGCGTGCTGGAGGCCGCCGGCTTCGAGCCGACGGGCTCCACCCCCGCCGAGTTCGCCACCTTCCAGCGCGCCGAGATCGAGCGCTGGGGCGGGCTGATCCGGCGGCTGAACATCCGGCCGGAAAGCTGAAGGCCGAGGCCCTCCCCCCGGTCGCGGGGGGAGGGCCTGGCCGCTACTCCGCCGCGGCGAGCTGCGTCTCCGGCTTCTCGTTGCGGGTCTTCCAGAGCGAGTAGAAGACGCCGCCGGCGATCAGCGCGAGGGTGACGCCGAGCGAGATGGCCGGGTCCACCTTCCCGAAGATCTGGTTCCAGAAGATCTTCCCGCCGATGAAGACGAGCACCATCGCGAGCGCGAACTTCAGGTAGTGGAAGCGGTGCACCATCGCGGCCAGCGCGAAGTAGAGCGCGCGCAGGCCGAGGATCGCCATGATGTTCGCGGTGTAGACGATGAAGGTGTCGGTGGTGATGGCGAAGATCGCCGGCACGCTGTCCACCGCGAAGATCAGGTCGGCGATGTTGATGACGACCAGCGCGAGGAACAGCGGCGTCGCCCAGAGCACCACCTTGCCGCCCTTCGCCGGGTCCGGCTTGCGGACGAAGAACTTCTGGCCGTGCAGCTCGTCGGTGACGCGCATGTGCTTGCGGAAGAAGCGCACCACCGGGTTCTTCGCCATGTCCGGGTCGCTTTCCGGCACGACCAGCATCTTGATGCCGGTGGCGATCAGGAAGGCGCCGAAGATGTAGAGGATCCAGCTGTATTCCTGCACCAGCGCCGCGCCGACGCCGATCATGATGCCGCGCAGCACGATCACCGCGATGATGCCCCAGACGAGCGCGCGGTACTGGTATTTCCGGGGGATGGCGAAGAAGGTGAAGATCAGGCTGATGACGAAGACGTTGTCGATCGAGAGCGCCTTCTCGATGAAGAAGCCGGTGAAGTAGGTGACGCCGGCATGCAGCCCGTCGGAGGTCTCGATCAGTCCGCGGTCGAAGGCCCACCAGATGGCGCCGCCGTAGAGCATCGCGAAGCCGATGTAGAAGGCGGAGAGCCAGAGGCTCTGCGCGATCCCCATTTCCTTGTCGTCCTTGTTGAGGACGCCGAGGTCGAAGGCGAGGAGCGCGAGGACGATGGTAAGGAAGCCCGCCCACATCCAGACGGGTTTGCCGATCCATTCGGCGGCGAGAAGTTCCATGGTGGACCGTATCTCCCAGACACGGCCGACCCCGATGCGCAACACCGGGCCCGGCATCGTTGCGATGCGATCCGACATCGCGGCGGCAGGCGCCCTTGGGCCCCTGCCGGTCCGCCAGAGGGGCCCGGATCGGCGACCACATGAAGGTGCCGCGGCGTACAGTCAAGGTGGATAATCGGCAATTTTTCGGAAACGCGCCCGACCTCCCGCGCAAGCCTCGGTTTTCGGTCCGGCCCCCGTTGCGTCCGGCGGCGCGGCGGGCCATGTCCCTTTGCGCGCAAGGGGCGGGCGGACTAGTCTCCGCCCCCGAAGGCAACCTGGACGGGACGGGGCGCTGGCCCTGGGGCCGTCCATCACCGGGATCGAGGCGTCGCGATGGGTTCGTTCAGCATCTGGCACTGGCTTGTGGTGCTGCTGGTCATCCTGCTGCTGTTCGGCAGCGGCAAGATCAGCGGGCTGATGGGCGACCTGGCCAAGGGCATCAAGTCGTTCAAGGCCAACATGAAGGAGGACGATCCGAAGGACGCCTCCATGGCCGCCGATCCGGCCGCGCAGACGCCGGCCCAGCCGGCCGGCAGCATCCCCGGCCCGCAGGCCGGGCAGGCGGCGCAGGCACAGCCGGCGAACCCCTCCCGCCCGGCGGCCTGACCAGCCCGAGATTGATCCCTCCCGCGCGCGCCCTGTAGGGTCGCTGCGGGAGGCTGCCGCGCCGAAGCGCGCGGTCGCGCGCCGACCCCTCGCGGGGCCGGCGCGTCGTGTTTCAGGGAGGGCGCATGGCGCGCGAGGCGGGATCTGCCACCACGGCGGATGACAGCGAGTTCAGCTCCTCCCGGCGGGAGCTCGGCGGCTGGCAGGGGGTTCTCTGGCGCTATGCCGCGGCCGCCTTCGTCGCCTGGCACATGTGGATCCTGCTGGTCAGCCCGCCCGATCCGACGGTGGCGCGCGCCGCGCATGTGTTCGTCGGCGCGATCCTCGGCTTCGCGCTGTTCGCGCCCTACGCCGCGGCCGCGGGGCGCCGGATCCCGTTCTACGACTGGCTGCTGATGATCCCGTGCCTGCTGGTGGTGGCGCATTACATCCTGGATGCCGACGGGATCGAGATGCGCAGCTTCATGGGGCCCAACTGGCGCGATCTCGTGGTCGCCGGGGCGGGCATCCTGATCGTGCTGGAATTCGCCCGCCGCAGCGCCGGGCTCGCCATGCCGATCATCGCCTCGGTCTTCATCGCCTACTGCTTCATCGGGCCGTGGATGCCGGGCATCCTCTATCACCGCGGCGTCGCCTTCGATCAGGCGCTGGTCGAGCTGTTCAACAACAACGGCGTGCTCGGCACGATCGTGCAGGTCTCCTCGACCTTCATCATCATGTTCGTCACCTTCGCCGCCTTCCTCCAGACCAGCCGCGCCGGCGACTACTTCAACGAGCTGGCGATGGGCCTCGTCGGCTGGGCGCGCGGCGGGCAGGCGAAGGTGGCGGTGGTCTCCTCCTTCATGTTCGGCACCGTCAGCGGCTCCTCGGTGGCGAATGTCGTCGCCTCGGGCACCTTCACCATCCCGATGATGCGCCGCGGCGGCTACGACCGGGAGACGGCCGGCGCGGTGGAGGCCACCGCCTCCACCGGCGGGCAGCTCGCGCCGCCGGTGATGGGCGCGGGCGCCTTCATCATGGCGGAGGTGCTCGGCCGGCCCTACACCGAGATCGCGCTCGCCGGGATCATCCCGGCGCTGCTGTTCTACTTCGCGGTCTACACGCATTGCGACCTGCATGCCCGCAAGGCCGGCCTGCACGGGCTGCCGCGGAGCGAGCTGCCGCGGCTCGTGGATCTCGCGCGGCGGTTCTACATGCTCTCGCCGCTGATCGTGCTGATCGTGATCCTGATGCAGGGCTTCTCGCCCTTCCGCGCCGCCGCATGGGGCATCGCGGTGGCGATCGGCATCATGACGGTCACCTTCTTCCTGCATCACCTGACGGTGCGCCGCGCCGGCCTGGTCGGCGCCGTCATCGGCACGGTGCAGGAGCTGGTGCGCAGCTCGATCGACGCGCTGGCCGGCTCGGCGCGGGAGGTGATGCAGCTCATCGCCGTCTGCGCCACGGCGGGCATCGTCGCCGGCGTGATCGGGCTGACCGGGGTGGGCGGGCGTTTCGCCTCGCTGCTGCTCGACATCGCCTCGGGCCTGCCGCTGCTGGCGCTGATCTTCGCGATGCTGGTGGCGATCGTGCTGGGGATGGGGGTGCCGACCACGGCGGCCTATGCGATCGCCGCGGCCGTCGTCGCGCCGGGGCTCATCCAGATGGGCGTGCCGGGGCTTTCAGCGCACATGTTCATCTTCTACTTCGCCGTGCTCTCGGCGATCACGCCGCCGGTCGCGCTCGCCTCCTTCGCCGCCGCGGGGCTGGCGGGCGGGGACATGTGGAAGACGGCGGTGAAGGCGGTGAAGTTCGGGCTCGCCACCTTCATCGTGCCCTACATGTTCTGGATGTCGCCGGCGCTGCTCGGCCAGGGCGAGTGGACGGCGGTGGCGCAAGCGGTGGGCAGCGCCTCGCTCGGCGTGTTCCTGCTGGCCTGCGCGACCGAGGGCTGGATGTTCCGCGCCGCGCTCGCCCTGCCGCTGCGCGTCGTCGCGGGCTGCGCGGCGATCATGCTGATGGTGCCGGAGGCGCTCACCGATCTCAGCGGGCTCGTCATCGGGCTCGGCGTGATCGGCTGGCAGTGGCGGCGCCCGCCGACGGTGGTGGCGGCCGCGGTGCGGCCATGAGCGGGGTGCCGGGGGATGCCGCGGAGGCGATCGTCATCGCCGGGCAGCGGCTCGATCATCTCGGGCTGGTGCCGGCGACGGCGGGCAATTTCTCGGTGCGGCTCGATGCGCGGCGGATCGCCGTCACGGTCTCCGGCCGGCACAAGGGGTTCCTGACGCCGGACGACGTGATGGCGGTGGACCTCGATGGCCGGCCCGAGAATCCGCGGCAGCGGAGCAGCGCGGAGACGCTGCTCCATTGCGGCATCTATCGCCGCTTCCCCGAGGCGGGCGCGGTGCTGCACGGCCATTCGGTCGCGAACACGGTCCTGTCGCGCGCCGCCGGCAAGGCGCTCACGCTCCGGGGCCATGAGTTGCTGAAGGCGTTTCCGGGGCTGCCGACGCATGACGCCGCCGTGACCCTCCCCGTCGTGCCGAACGACCAGGACATCGCGCGGATGCAGCGCGGGCTCGATGCGCTCTGGTCCGACATGGCGGACCCGCCGCCCGGCTACTTGATCGCCGGCCACGGTTCCTATGTATGGGCACCCGACATGCCCACCGCGCTCATGCGCATGGAGGCGCTGGAATTCATGCTCGCCTGCGAGCTCGAGGAGAGGAGGCACGCGCGATGAGCCGCCTGACCATCTGGGACGCCACCAGGACCGAGAAGCTGCTTGTCACCGAGGATGCCGCGCGCATCGCCGACGAGCTCCGCGCGATCGGCGTCCGCTTCGAGCGCTGGCCGCGCGCCGACCTGCCCGCGGATGCGGATGCGGAGGCGATCCTGGCCGCTTATCGCCCGCATCTCGATGCCTTCCTCGCCGCGACGGGCGCGGGCACGGCCGATGTCATCAAGCTGACGCCCGACCATCCGATGAAGGATGCGATGCGCGCCAAGTTCCTCTCCGAGCACACGCACACGGAAGACGAGGTGCGCTTCTTCCACAGCGGCACCGGCAATTTCGTGCTGCATGTGGAGGGGAAGGTGTTCGACGCGCATTGCGGCCCGGGTGACCTGATCAGCGTGCCGGCGAATTCGAAGCACTGGTTCGACGCGGGGACGGAGCCGAACTTCGCGGTGGTGCGCGTCTTCACCGACACCACCGGCTGGACGCCGCACTACACCGGGACCGACATGGCGGAGCGCTTCCCCGCCGCGACGGCGTAGATCGTCCTTCCCTGCCCGGTGCTTCGCTCCCCCGCGTCGCGGGGGAGGGAGAGGGTGGGGCTGCCGAGGACGAGGGCGCGCCGTTTCACCGCACCCCCACCCCGACCCTCCCCCGCATGCGGGGGAGGGGGAAGGAAGGGCGGGCAAGGGCCGACCGATGATCACCACCATCCTCACCGACATCGAGGGCACGACGAGCGCGATCGCCTTCGTCAAGGACAGGCTGTTCCCCTTCGCGGAGGCCGCGCTCGACGGCTTCCTCGATGCGCATGCGGCCGATCCCGCGGTCGCGGCGATCCTGGCGGAGGTGCCCGGCCCCGATCCGCGCGCCACGCTGCGCCGCTGGATGGCGGAGGACGCGAAGGCGACGCCGCTCAAGACGCTGCAGGGCCTGATCTGGCGCGCCGGCTTCGAGGACGGGCGGCTCAAGGGCCATCTCTGGCCGGATGTCGCGCCGTGCCTGCGCGCCTGGCATGCGGGCGGGATCGCGCTCGCGGTCTATTCCTCGGGCTCGGTGGAGGCGCAGCGCCTGCTGTTCCGCCATTCCGCGGCGGGCGACCTGGAGCCGCTCTTCGCCGGCTTCTTCGACACGCGGATCGGCGCCAAGCGCGAGGCCGCCTCCTACGCCGCGATCGCGGTGGCGCTGGGCCAGCCGCCCGGCGCGATCCTGTTCCTCTCGGACGTGGCGGCCGAGCTCGACGCGGCGGCGGCATCCAGCCTCGTCACCTGCCAGCTCGTCCGCCCGCAGGACGGCACCGTGGCCGCGGGGCATCACCCGGCGGCGGCCGATTTCCCTTCGGTGACAGCCCGCTTCGGCCTGCCCGGCCGCGGGTGACAGCGGCCCCCGCGGCGGGCTAGATGCGCGCGATCCCCGGCGGGAGTTTCCTCCGATGCTGACCAGCTACGCCCTCGCCGAGGGACGCTGCACGATCCGCGACGGCGAGGCGACGCCGGCCGACCTGGCCGGCGCGGTCTGGATCGACCTGCTCAATCCCTCGCCCGAGGAGGTGCGTGCGGTGCAGGCCGCGCTCGGCCTCGAGATCCCGACGCGCGAGGAGATGCAGGAGATCGAGAGCTCCTCGCGCCTGTACCGCGAGGAGGATGCGCTGTTCCTCACCGCGAGCTTCCTCTACGGCGTGGAAGGCGGGGAGTTCAGCTCCACGCCGATCACCTTCGTGCTGACCAACCACGCGCTGGTGACGGTGCGCTACGCCACGCCCAAGGCCTTCACGGTGTTCGCGGCGCGCTGCCAGAAGGCGCCGCCGATGCTGGCCTCGGGCGATGCGGTCATGCTGCACCTGTTCGAGCAGATCGTGGACCGCCTCGCCGACATCCTGGAGCGCGTCGGCGCCGACATGGACCGCGCCTCCGCCGCCGCCTTCCGCAGCGCGCGCGCCAACATCAAGGCGAACAAGCGCGACGCCGACCTGCGCGAGGCGCTGATCACTCTCGGCCAGGTGGGCGAGGTGACGACGCGCGCCTCGGAGACGCTGCTCGGCCTCTCGCGCATCCTCACCTTCGTCGGCGCCGAGAAGGCGACGGCGGTGCGCAAGGAGAACCAGCCGCTGATCAAGACCCTGGTGCGCGACGTGCGGAGCCTCGTCGAGCATGCGGGCGTGCTGAACGGCAAGGCGAACTTCCTGCTCGATGCCATCCTCGGCATCATCAACGTCGAGCAGATGAACATCATCAAGACCTTCACCGTGGTCTCGGTGGCACTGATGCCGCCGACGCTGATCGCGAGCATCTACGGCATGAACTTCGCGCACATGCCGGAGCTGAACCAGGCCTGGGGCTATCCGGCGGCGCTGCTGTTGATGGTGCTCTCGGCGCTCGGGCCGGTCCTCTATTTCCGGCGCAAGGGCTGGCTGTGAGGGCCTTCTCCGCCCTCAGACGCCGGGCGCGACCTGCGGTCGCTCGGCTTCGCGCAGGCCACTGGCGCATGGGGCATGGCGGTTGGTCCGTGCGCGCGCCGCATTCGCGGCGTCGGCCTGCCTGAAATGCGGCAGGCCGCTATCATCGCGCTGCTTGGATCGCTGCTGCCTTGCGCGGCGCTCGCCCAGCCCGCCTGCCCGCCGCGCGTCGCCGCCACGATCCAGGTCGAGCTCGCCGACCCTGAGCCGCGCGTGCTGCCGCCGCTCCGCGCCGCCGCGCTCGGCGTGGAGGCGGGCGGGATCGCAGGCGGGGAGTTCCCGCATCATCTCGGCGTCACGGTCAGCCGCGTCGAATGGCGCGCCGAGATCACCGTGCGCGGGCGCGGGCCGGACGGCGGCCCCGTCTGTGCCGTGCCGACCTCGATCCGCATCCGCCTCGCCCATGCCGAGCACACGATCCGCCTCGCGCGGGAATTGCCGCCGGGCGGGTGCCTCGCGAACGAGGTTCTGGCGCATGAGCGGCGGCATGCGGAGCTGAATCGCCGCACGCTGCGCGCCGCGGCGGAGGAGCTGCGCGGCGCGGCGCGCAGCTGGGCGGCGCAGGCCGAGACGCAGGCGCGCGATGTCGGCGCCGCCGCGGTGCGGCTGCAGGACGAGCTCGGCGCGGCGATCGAGCCCGTGCTCGACCGGCTGCGCCAGGTGCGCGAGGCCGGCCATGCGGCGATCGACACGACGGAGGAGTATCGCCGCCTGTCGCGCATCTGCCCCGAGGACCAGCGGCGGCTTCGCGCGGCGCTCCAGCGCGGATGAATTGATACCCATGGCCCGATTGGTTGACCTGCGGCCCGCGGAGAGGGCCGAGGCCGCGACTGCGGCCCGCCGCTGATGCGGCGAGCGTCACGCCGAAGGCGTGCCTCCGGCACGACGCCGCGGAGCCGCCGCCCGGCGCCTGAGGGCAACGAAAGGAATACCCACGAGTCGCTGAAAGCGGCCGTTGGTATGAGACGAGCCTTCACGGGCTGTTCATCCTCGTCCCGCAGGATGCGGTCCGCTTCCTCATTCCGAGGCAGCGTCACATCCGATGGCACGGCTCTCCATGGCAGCGACTGCGCTTCGTGATCCTCCCGCTCCCTCCGCCTTCTGGCCGCCCGCCTGGGGCGGCAGGCGCCCTGCGCGGTCCGCTGCCGACGGCCTGATGGCGGAGGCGGAGGCGCATCTCGTCATGGCGCTCCAGCCGGTGGTCGAGGCCGGCTCCGGCCGGCTCGCCGGCGCCGAGGCGCTGATCCGCGGCCATGCGACCATGGGCCACGACACGCCCGCCCTGCTGCTGGATGCCGCCGCCGCCGCGGGGCGGCTCGAGGCCCTGGAACGCCTCGCGGCGCGGCGCGCCATCGCCGCCTTCGCCAGGCTGCCCGGCGCCGCCGAGCGGCGGCTGTTCCTCAACCTCGATCCGCGCACCCTCGCCGATCCCGCCGCCACGCTGCCCGAGGAGCTGCCGCCGATGCTGCGCGCCGCCGGGCTCGCGCCTTCCCATCTCTGCGTCGAGCTCTCGGAGCGCCAGCCGATCGCGCCGGGGGGGCTGGCCGCCGGCCGGCTCGCCGCGCTGCGGCGCGCGGGCGTGCGGCTCGCGCTCGATGACTACGGGACCGGCGCGGCGGCGCTCTCGCTGCTGTTCGGCCAGCCGCTCGACTACCTCAAGCTCGACCGCACCTTCGTGCGCGGCGTCGCGGCCGATCCGCGCCGGCGGCTCTTCCTCGGCGCCATCGCGCGCTTCGGGCGCATGCTGGGGCTCCAGGTCGTGGCGGAGGGCGTGGAGGCCGAGGCCGACCTGCTCGCCTGCCGCGAGCTCGGCTGCGACCTGGTGCAGGGCTGGCTGCCGGGCCGGCCGAGCACCGATCCGGGCGCGCTGGCCGCCGTGGCGCCGGGGGTTGCCGGTGCCATCGCCCGCGACCAGCGCCGCGCCGCGACGCCCGAGCCGGACCGGCTGCTCGCGATGGCGGAGCCGATCGCCGCCCTGCCGGAGACGGAACCGCTGATGGCGGTGATCGCGCTGCTCAAGCGATCGCCCGAACTCGCCGCGATCCCCGTGCTGGACGCCGCCGGCGCGCCGGTCGGCGTGGTGCGGGAGGCGATGCTGCGCGGCCTTGCCTATGGCCGCGCCCGGCCGCGCGATTCCGCGCTCGCCGCGCCGGTGCGGGACGCGGTGACGCCCTGCCCGGTGGCGGAATGGCGCGGCGGGCTCGATCACGTGCTGCAGCTCGCCGCGGCGAACCCCGCCGCGCCGGGCGTGATCCTCACCGATGCGGGCCGCTACCGCGCCTGGCTGTCGGCGCCCGCGCTGCTCGCGCTGGCGAACGAGAAACGGCTGGATGCCGCGCTGGACCAGAACCCGCTGACGCGCCTGCCCGGCAACCGCCGCGTCGCGCAGGAGGTGACGCTGGCCGCGCAGCCGCAGCCGGCGGACCGGCTGCTCTGCTGGTTCGACTTCGACGGCTTCAAGCCGTTCAACGACCGCTTCGGCTTCCGCCTCGGCGATCGCGCCATCGTGCTCTTCGCCGAGACGCTGCAGCGCCACCTGCCGCCGGGCCCAGGCTGCTTCCTCGGCCATGTCGGCGGCGACGACTTCTTCGCGAGCCTGGTGACCGACGCCGAGGGCGCGACCGAGCGCGCCATCGCCGCCGCGCTCGCCGAGTTCGCCGAGAGTGCCGCGCTGTTCTATCCGCCCGACGAGCACGAGGCCGGCCGCACCGGGATCATCGGCCGCGACGGCACGCCGCGGAGCGCACCCCTGCTCCGCTGCTCGGCGGCGCTGCTGCTGCTGCCGGCCGGGATCGGCGCCGATCCGGATGCCCTCTCGGGCGCCATCGCCGCGGTAAAGAAGGCCGCGAAACGGGCAGAGTGCGGCATCGCCCGCAAGGTCTGGGGCGAGGCGGCCGATTGACCGGCCGCGGCGGGCAAGCTTTGGTCGGGGGCCGCTTCGGAGACGCCCCATGCCCGCCACCCACCGCATTCCCGCCAGCCCCGAGACCGTGCGCTTCGGCGCCTTCGACGCCGCCTTCCCGCCGGTGGCGCGCGTGGCGAGCGGTGATCTCGTGGTGCTGGAATGCGTCTCGGGCGCGCCGGAGGTGATGCCCGCCCCAGAGAGCGGGATGAAGGTGCCCGCGGCGCTCGCCGCGATCCACGCCGCCAACCCACCGCGGCTCGGCCCGCACATCATCACCGGGCCCGTCGAGGTGGCCGGCGCGGAGGTGGGCGACGTGCTCCGCGTCGAGATCGAGAAGATCGAGCTCGGCGCCGACTGGGGCTTCTGCGGCTTCCGCCCGCTGTTCGGCACGCTGCCGGAGGATTTCCCCTATGCGCGGATGCTGCACATCCCGGTGGACAAGGCGGCGATGACCTGCCGCGTGCCGGTGGGGCCGGGCGTCACCATCCCGCTCAGCCCCTTCTTCGGCGTGATGGGCGTGGCCCCGCCCGCCGCCTGGGGCCGGCTTTCCACCAAGGAACCGCGCGCGCATGGCGGCAACCTCGACAACAAGGAGATCGGCGAGGGGGCGACGCTCTGGCTGCCGGTGCATGCCCCGGGCGCGCTGTTCTCGGCCGGGGACGGGCATGGCGTGCAGGGCGATGGCGAGGTCTGCATCAACGCGCTCGAAATGTGCCTCACGGGCCATTTCCGCCTGACGGTGGAGAAGGGCGGCGGCGCGGCCGACCCGGCGCTGCGCTTCCCGCGCGCCGAGACGAAGACCCATTTTATCTCGATGGGCATGCATGAGGATCTCGATCTCGCGATGAAGCAGGCGCTGCGCGAGATGATCGCCTTCATCGTGGCGCGGATGAATGTGAGCGCCGCCGATGCCTACCAGCTCTGCTCGCTGGCGGTGGATTTCCACGTGACGCAGACCGTGAACGGCGAGAAGGGCGTGCACGGGATGCTGCGCAAGGGGCTGCTGTTCTGACGCCGCTGTTCCAAGCCCGTTCCGGGCCGGGATCGCTGCGGCGCGACTCCATCCACAGCTTTTTGGTTAACGCCAGTCAACCATAGCTTGTGTCTCTCTCCGGCTTTGCCCTACCGTATCTGGTAGGGACAGGGGGCATCGGAGAGACCGGAATGGATTGGTCGACAGAGGCCATCGAGCGGTTGCGCGCGCTCTGGGCGGAGGGGCATTCGACGGCCGAGATCGGGCGCCGGATGGGCATCTCGAAGAACGCGGTGGTGGGCAAGGCGCACCGGCTGAACCTGCCGGCGCGGCCGAGCCCGATCCGGCGCGAACTCGGCGCGCCCGCCGCGCCGCGGCCGCAACCGGTGCGGGTGCCGCGCCCCGCCGGGGCCGCGCCGCGCAGCACCCTGCCGCAGCCCGCCCCCGCGCCGATCGCGATCGCACCGGTGGCGGTGCCGCGTCCGGCCGTGGTGCGCAGCTTCCCGCGCCTCGGCCCGGTGCGGAGCTGCTGCTGGCCGATCGGCGAGCCCGGCCAGCCCGGCTTCCGCTTCTGCGCGAGCGAGGCCCTCACGGGCAAGCCATACTGCCCCGAGCATGCCGCGGTCGCCTATGTGAAGGCCCGCGACCGACGCGAGGACGCGGCCTGACGGCCGAACCCCGCCGGGTCCTCATACCAACGGCCGCTTTCAGCGGCTCGTTGGCATTGCTTTTGTTGCCCTCAGGCGCCGGGCGGCCGCTTCGCGGCGTCGTGCCGGAGGCACGCCTTCGGCGTGACGCTCGCCGGACAGCCGGCGGGCCGCATTCGCGGCCTCGGCCGGCTGCGCCGGCCGCAGGTCAGTCAACAGGGCCGTGGGTATCACTCGTCGAACTTCGCCAGCCTGACCGCCGTATGCCCGCGCATCGCGCGCGGGCTCGGCATCACCAGCAGGCACTCGTCATGCGGCGTGCGCAGCTCCGCCTCGCCATCCAGCGCGATCAGCGTGTTGCGCCGCGCGATCACCTCGCCGCCGCGGAAGTCGCGCAGGAAGGCGAAGGCCTCGCTCTGCGCCGTGACGGTGCGGGTGACGCGGGCAAGCCGCCCGGGCGGCAGCGCCGCCCCGGCCGGCAGGCGCGCGCCGGGTTCGGCCATGCCGAGCCGGCGCAGCAGTCGCGCCGCGCTGTCCTCCATCCGGATGAGCGTCTCCGCCTCCCAATGCGGGCCGGCCTCGAGCAGCAGGGCGCGGGCGCGCGCCGTGAAATGCGGATGGTCGATCAGGCGCATGCCGGCGGCATGGCCTTCGTCGCGGATCACCAGCGGCGGCACGCCGAGCGCCCGGCCGAGCTCGGCCGCGGCCGCGCCCGGCCCGGCGATCAGCAGCGGGTCGGAGGGCCAGAGCATCGAATGGAGGTCGAACAGCACATCCGCCGCGCGCACCGCCGGCAGCAGCGCCCGCGCGCGGTCGAGCTCGGCCGAGCGGCGCGGGCCGGCGAGCAGCGGCTCGGCCCAGATCCGGTTCATGTCCTCGTCCACGAAGCGGCTCGCGGTGGGATCGGCCGGGTCGAAACGGTCGAAGGCGGCCAGGTTGGCGAAGGCCAGGGTGAGCGTGCCGCGCGCCGGGCGGATGCCGTCGGCGAGCCAGCGCGCGAGCAGCGCCGCACCGGCGATCTCGTTGCCATGCACCAGCGCGGTGAGAAGCAGGTGCGGCCCGGGCGGGCCGGCCGCGAAGCGCCAGACGCCGGGGATCGCGGTGTTCCCCGCGCGCCAGGGCGCGAGATCGGGCACCGGCACCCGCACCTCGAAACGCGGGACGCCGGATGGCGGGGTCGGGGCGTCCTTCGGCGGGGGGGTCATGACGCGGATGCCGCCAGTCTATACGCGGCACGCCGGGCAGCAACCGGGGCTTGCGCCGGCTAGATCCGCTGCAACGGCACGCGGGTGCAGATCCAGGCCGCCACCGCCACCATCGCGGCGGCCAGCAGGAAGGCGGCGCGGAAGGCCGTGCCGAGCGCGGCGTTAAACTCGCCGCGCGCCGCCTCGGACAGCCCCGCCAGCGCCGCGGGCCCCTGGTTGACCAGCGCCACGAACAGCTCCGCCGCGGCGCCGCCGGAGGCGACCAGCGCGCCGAACAGCACCGCGCCCATCAGCGCCGTCCCCGTCGCCGCGCCGAGCGCGCGGGTGAACTGGACGGAAGCGGTGGCCGAGCCCAGCCGCTCCCGCCCGACCGCCGACTGCACCGTGACCTGCACCATCGGGAAGGCAGTGCCGAAGCCGATCGAGGTGAGCGCGAGCAGCAGCGCGAGCAGCGGCATGGCCGCGGCCTCCATCCCGAAGGCGACCACCGCGAGCATCGCCGCCGAGACCGGCAGGCCGAGGCTCGGCCAGCGCATCGTCCGGCCCGTCCGCGCCAGCATCCGCCCCGCGACCATCGCGCCGAGTGCCGCGGTCGCGGCCAGCGGAAGCAGCGCGACCCCGGCCTGCGAGGGGCTCAGGCCGCGCACCGCGACGAACCAGATCGGCAGGAAGGAGATGGAGCCGACGAAAGCGCCGGCGACCAGCGCCGAGAGCAGGTTGGCCCGCCAGACCGAAGGCTCCGCCAGCACCGCGAGCGGCAGCAGCGGATCGGGCGCGCGGCGCTCCCACCGCCACAGCAGCCAGAGCGCGAGCGCGGCGATGGCGGCGAGAGCGGCCGCGATCACCGCCGGCCCGGCCGCGAGCCGCCTGGCCTGGTCCAGCGCGAGCAGCCCGGGCGCCACGAACAGTACGAAGAGCAGCAGGCCGAGCCAGTCGAAGGCGAAGCCGCGCGGCTGGCCGGGGGCGGCGTTGCGTAGCCGGCGCACCGCGAGCCAGGCCGCGACCAGCGCGAGCGGCGGCTGGAGCAGGAACACCGCCCGCCAGCCGAGATGTTCCGTCAGCACGCCGCCGAGCACCGGGCCAAGCGCGCTGGCGCAGGCGAAGACCCCGGCGATCAGCGCCTGGAAGCGGCCGCGCTCGCGCGGCGGCACCACCTCCGCGATCAGCGCCACCGAGAGCGAGATCAGCCCGCCGCCGCCGAAGCCCTGCACCAGCCGCGCCGCGACCAGCGCATCGAGGCTCGGCGCGATCGCGCCGAGCGCCGCGCCGGCGCCGTAGAGGCCGAGCGAGACGAGCAGCATCCGCCGGCGCCCGAAGGCATCGCCGAGCCGGCCATGCACCGGCGCGGCGACCGTCGTCGCGACGAGATAGGCGACGATGATCCAGGAGACGCGCTCCACCTGCCCGAGATCGCGCGCGATCGCGGGCAGCGCCGCGGCGACCAGCGTCTGGTCGAGCGCGGCGCCGAACATCGAAAGCCCGACGGCGGGAAAGACGGTGAAGAAGAGGCGGCGGAGTTCGCGCGGGTCGGTCGGCGCCGGGGCGGGGCTCGTCGGCGCCACGTCGCTACACCACCCCCGCGCGGCCCATTTCGAGGAACTTCTCGCGCCGCCTGGCGCGCAGCGTCGCGCCGTCGAGCTGCATCAGCGGATCGAGCGCGGCGCCGATCCGCTCCCCGACCGCGGCGATGGTCTCGCCCGCTTCGCGATGCGCCCCGCCGAGCGGCTCCGGCACCACCACGTCCACCAGCGCAAGCTTGCGGAGATCCTCGGCGGTCATCCGCAGCGCCTCCGCCGCGACGGAGGCCTGCGCCGCGTCGCGCCAGAGGATCGAGGCGCAGCCCTCCGGGCTGATCACCGAGTAGACGGCATGTTCCAGCATCAGCACCCGGTCGGCGGCGGCGAGCGCGATCGCGCCGCCCGAGCCGCCCTCCCCGATGATGGTGGCGACGAAGGGCACCGGCGCCTCGAGCCCGGCCTCGATCGAGCGTGCGATCGCCTCGGCCTGGCCGCGCGCCTCCGCCTCGATGCCCGGGAAGGCGCCGGCGGTGTCCACGAAGCTCAGGATCGGCAGGCCGAAGCGGCCGGCGAGTTCCATGATGCGCCGCGCCTTGCGGTAGCCCTCCGGCCGGGCCATGCCGAAATTGTGCTTCACCCGCCCCTCGGTGTCGCGGCCCTTCTCGGTGCCGAGCACCGCGACCGCGTGGCCGCGGAAGCGCCCGAGCCCGGCGAGTACGGCGGCATCGTCGGCGAAGGCACGGTCCCCGGCGAGCGGCGTCCAGTCCGTGATCAGGCCGCGGACGTAGTCGAGCGCCTTCGGCCGCTCCGGATGGCGGGCCACCAGCGTCTTCTGCCAGGGCGAGAGCTTGGCGTAGGTCTGCCGCAGCAGCGCCTCGGCCTTGTCGCGTAGCTTGCCGACCTCCTCGGCGACGTCGATCCCGCCGGCATCGGTGGTGCGGCGAAGCTCCTCGATCTTGGCTTCCAGCTCCGCGATCGGCTTCTCGAATTCCAGGAAATGGCGCATGAGCGCGCGGCTTTAGCCCGGAATGAGGGGGGGCGGAAGCGGGCCCGCGCCGGCCGGACTGCGCCTCCCCGCCTTTCAGCTGCCGGCCGGGGCCACCGCCCCGGGCAGGTCGGTGGTGACGAAGGTGATCGCGGCGCCATAGGCGCCGGTCATGTGCTTGATGAAGGTCTTGAGCGTGTCCTTGCGCACCGCGTCGGCGGTGTTGCCGTAGTGGATCACATGCCCGTCCTTGATGATGCCGACATGCTTCCGGCTCTGGCTGCCCATGCCCTCGATGCCGTTGATGTAGTTCGAATTGACCGAGACGAAGATCAGCCCCTTGGTCAGGTTCGGCAGCTCCGCCGCGGTGTGGTCGAGCTTCGCCTTGCCGGTCACCCCGGCATAGAGGTCGTTCACCCGCAGCAGCGCGCCGCGCTGGCCATGAAGGGGGTGCTTCTTCGTCATGGCCTTGGCCAGCATCTGCTCGCAGGTCAGGCCCTGGCCGCCGGTGTGGCGCAGCGCATGGCCGACGAAATGCGCGCAGTGGTTCTGGTCGTCGCCGGTCTTGCCGAAGCCGAAGCCGCAGATCTTCTCGATCGGCTTGCCGACGAAGGCCTCGAGGCCGATGTCGCCGGGCGGGGTGGTCGCGCCGGCGGGCACGGAGTCCGACATCTCGCGTCTCCCTCATTCCCGGCGGCGCAGGATAGCGCGGAACCGGGCCGGGCGGGCAAGATCGGCGCGCCGGCCGGCGTCATACCAACGGCCGCTTTCAGCGACTCGTTGGTATTGCTTTTGGTTCCCTCAGGCGCCGGGCGGCGGCTCCGCCGCGTCGTGCCGGAGGCACGCCTTCGGCGTGACGCTCGCCGGACTGCCGGCGGGCCGCTTCGCGGCCTCGGCCGCTTGCCGCGGCCGCAGGTCAGTCTTCAGGGCCGCCGGTATCAGGCTTTCCTTAACGGTCGTCGCGGAGAATGGGCGCATGGTCGCACCCGCTTCATCCTCTGCTCCCCCCTTGAGCATGGCCACCAACGCCGCGCTGCGCGGCATGCGGCAGGCCGAGGTCCGCGCCGCCGAGGCCGCGTCCACCATCGTGCAGTCCGGCGTCGCCGCGCCGGTGCCGCTCGGACGGGCCGAGATGCAGGCGCTGGAGGCCGGGCCGGACATGCTGAAGGGCCTGACGGACCTCCATCAGGCCAGGCTCGCCTACAAGGCGAACGCGGAGGTGCTGCGCGGCGCGGATGCGATGGCGGCCGCGCTGCTGCGCTGGAGCGTGTAGCCGCTACTCCGCCGCCGCCTGGAGCCGCGCGGGCAGGCGGAAGCTCACATCCTCGGTGATGCCAGGCAGGGCTGCGACATCCTCCGCGCCGAGCGCGCGCAGCGTCGTCACCACCTGTTCCACCAGCCATTCCGGCGCCGAGGCCCCGGCCGTGACGCCGACCGTCCGCGCGCCGCGCACCATCGCCGCGGTCAGCGCGCCGGCATCGGCGATCAGGAAGGCACGCGCGCCGCATTCCTCGGCGATCTCGCGCAGCCGGTTGGAATTGGAGCTGTTCGCCGCGCCGACCACCAGCACCAGGTCGCAATGCCGCGCGAGGTCGCGCACCGCGGTCTGGCGGTTCTGGGTGGCGTAGCAGATATCCCGCGTGCCGGGGCCGACCACGTCGGCGAAGCGCGCCTTGATCGCCTCGATCACCTCGCGCGTGTCGTCCACGCTGAGCGTCGTCTGCGTCACATAGGCCACGCGCCGGTCGGGCGCGACCGGGAGCGCGGCGACATCGGCCACATCGGCGACGAGATGCAGCTCGCCGTCGATCTGGCCGAGCGTGCCCTCCACCTCCGGGTGGCCCTCATGCCCGATCAGGATGACGACGCGGCCTTCCTTCGCATAGCGGCGGCCCTCGACATGGACCTTCGTCACCAGCGGGCAGGTGGCGTCCAGCACGTCGAGGCCGCGTTCCGTCGCGGCATTCTCAACCGCGCGGGCGACGCCATGGGCGGAGAAGATCGTCACCGCCCCCTGCGGCACCTCGTCCAGCTCATTGACGAAGACGGCGCCCTTGGCGCGGAGGTCCTCCACCACATGCCGGTTGTGGACGATCTCGTGCCGCACATAGACGGGCGGCCCATGCAGCGCGAGCGCGCGCTCGACGATCTCGATGGCCCGCACGACGCCCGCGCAGAAGCCGCGCGGCTCGGCCAGAAGGATGCGCATGAAGCCTGATCCATGTCCTGATGAGCAGGATGTAGGAGCCTGCGCGCGGATGGAAGGGGTTTGTCAAGCAAACTTGACACCCCGAGAATTGGCCAGGCTCACTCGAGCGCGGGCTTGCCCGGCAGGCGCGTGAAGATCGCGTTGCGCCAGGCCGGCGGCAGCGCGCCGAAGCCCCGCGCGGCGAGATAGAGCCGGCGCGGGAAGGCGACCCGCACCCGCCGCGCCGCGAGGCCCGCCAGCGTCCGCCGCGCCGCCTCCGCCGGGTCCATCAGCAGCGGCATCGGGAAGGGATTGCGCGCGGTCATCGGCGTGCGGACATAGCCGGGGCAGATGGCCGAGAGGCGGATGTCGCGGCGGCGCTCGGTGGCATCGAGCGCCTCCGCCCAGCGCTGCACCGCGGCCTTGCTGGCGCAATAGGCCGGCGCGCCGGGTGCCGCCAGGAAGGCCGCGAGCGAGGCGACCACGGCCACCTGCCCGCGCAGCCCGCCCGGCCCCGGCGCCTGCGCCGCCATCGCCGCGATCGCCGGCAGCGCGGTGTTGAGCACGCCGGTCACGTTCACCGCGAAGATGCGCTGCGCCTGGGCTGCCGGCTCCGTCGCGGTGCCGGTGCCGCCCGAGATGCCGGCATTGGCGATGACGAGATCGAGCCGGCCCGCGCCCTGCACCCAGGCCGCCATGCCGGCCGCGTCGGTCACGTCCAGAACCGCCTCCCGCACCGCCGCGCCGCGCGCCCGGCAGGACGCGGCGGCCTCGGCCAGCCGCGCCGCGTCCCGCCCCGAGAGATGCAGCGCCACGCCCGGCGCCGCGAGCGCCTCGGCCAGCGCCCGCCCGAAGCCGGAGGACGCGCCGGTGATCAGCACCGCGGTCCAGGGATGTGCCGCCATGCGCTTGCCCTCCGCAGCGGCGCGGGGGACAACCGCGCGCATGACCAGCCTCGCTTCCATGACCGGCTTCGCGCGCGTGAGCGGCGCGCTGCCGGACGGCACCTCCTTCGTCTGGGAACTCCGCAGCGTCAACGGGCGCGGGCTCGACCTCCGGCTGCGCCTGCCGAACGGGCTCGACGCGCTGGAACCCCCGCTGCGGGAGGCGGCCGGGAAACGCCTGAAGCGCGGCAATGTCAGCGCCAGCCTGACGCTGAAGCGGGAGGACCGCGCGCCGCGCCTGACGCCCGATCCGGCCGCGCTCGACCAGGCGATCGCGCTCGCCACCGCCGTTGCCCAGCGCCTCGGCGCGCCGCCGCCGCGCGCCGAGGCTATCCTCGCACTCCCCGGCGTGCTCCGCGCCGAGGTGGCGGAGCCCGACGAGGCGGCGGAGGAGGCGAAGCGCGCCGCGCTGCTGGCGGCCTTCAACGAGGCGCTCGGCGGCCTCGTCGCCGCCCGCGCCGGGGAAGGCGCGCAGCTCGCCACCATCCTCGGCGCCCTGCTCGACGAGATCGCCGCGCTGCGCGAGGCCGCCGCCGCCGAGGCCGCGACCCAGCCCGACGCACAGCGCCAGCGCCTGATGGAGAATCTGGCGAAGCTGCTCGGCGAGGGCGATGCCCGCGCCCGCGTGCCGGAGGAGCGGCTCGCGCAGGAGGTCGCGATGCTCGCGCAGCGGTCCGACGTGCGGGAGGAGCTCGATCGGCTCGCGGCGCATGTGAGCGAGGCGCGGCGGCTGCTCAAGGGCGGCGAGATCGGCCGCAAGCTCGAATTCCTCACCCAGGAATTCGTGCGCGAGGCGAACACGCTGTGCAGCAAGAGCGCGAGCGTCGGGCTGACGCGCATCGGGCTCGACCTGAAGGCGGCGATCGAGCGGCTGCGGGAGCAGGCGGCGAATGTTGAATAGCCCTCAGACGCCGGGCGCGCGCTCGGCCGGCTTCGCCGGCCGCGGGAAACAGGGCATGAGCAACGAAACGATCGGTCGCCGCGGCGTCTGCCTCGTCCTCGCCTCCGCGCCGGGCGTGGGCAAGACCTCCGTCTCCCGAGCGCTGCTCGAGATGGAGCCGGACCTGTCGCTCTCCATCAGCGCGACCACCCGCGCGCGCCGGCCCGGCGAGCTCGACGGCGTGCACTACTTCTTCCGCTCCGAGGCCGAGTTCGACGCGATGGTCGAGGCCGGCGAGCTGCTGGAGTATGCCCGCTTCCTCGGCCGTTCCTACGGCACGCCGCGCGCACCGGTGGAAGCGGCGCTCACGGCCGGGCGCGACGTGCTGTTCGACATCGAGTGGCAGGGCCATCTGCAACTGCGCGGCCGGCTGCCGGGGGATGTGGTGGGCATCCACCTGCTGCCGCCCTCGATCGCCGAGCTCGAACGCCGCCTGCGCGGCCGGGCGCAGGAGAGCGAGGCGGAGATCGCCCGCCGGCTCGAGATCGCGCGCACCGAGATCGCGCATTGGCAGGATTTCGACCATGTCGTGGTGAACCGCGACTTCGACCGCACCGTGGCCGAGGTGCGTGCGATCCTGCACGCCGCGCGCAGCATGCGGGCGCGCCAGCCGGGGCTCGCGGACTTCGTGGAGGGGCTTTTGCGGGCGTGAGCACGGCGCCCGGCCATCGCACGAGGCTTGCCGCCGTCGGGCGGCCGCGCAGGCGGCGTCCTCCGGCCCCGGTGCGGCAGCGCGCCGGCGCCTGAGGCACCCGAGCATGGCATCGCTCCTCGAAGTCGTCGCGCCGATCTTCCTGATCGTGCTGGCCGGCTTCGGCGCGGCGCGGTTCCGCGTGGTGGAGGATGCGGCCTTCGGCGCGCTCGCGCGCTTCACCTTCCTCTTTGCCGCACCCGCACTGCTCTTCGCGGGCGGCACGCGCCCGCATGAGGGCGGCTTCTGGGCGGCGGTGGCGCTGATCGGCGCCTCCCTGCTGGTGCTCGCCGGGGTGACGCTGGCCGCGCGCCGCGCCGGGCAGTCGCTGCCGGAGGCGGCGCTGCTGGCGCTCGCCTGCGTCTTCGGCAACTCGGTGATGATGGGCATCCCCGTCATCATCGCCGCCTATGGCGAGGCCGGGATTCCCGCGCTGCTCGCGATCCTAGGGCTGCAGACCATCCTCGTCATCGGCATCGTGACGCTGCTGGTCGAGATCGGGCTGGCCGCCGAGGCGCCGTGGCGGCAGGCGCTGCGGAGCACGATCCTCGGCATCGCGCGCAACCCGGTGCTGATCGCGGTGCTGGCCGCCATGGCGTGGAACCTGACCGGCCTCGGCGTGCCGGGGCCGATCCGCCGCAGCCTCGAATTCCTCGGCGCCGCGGCGCCGCCGGTGGCGCTGTTCTGCCTGGGCGGGTCGCTGTTCGGCCTTTCCGTCGCGGCACTCTGGCGCGAGACGCTGGTGATCGCGGGCGTCAAGCTGCTGCTGCTGCCGGCGCTGGTCTGGGCGGCGGCCCTCATGCTGCCGCTCTCGCCGGCGGAGACCGCCGTCGCCGTGACCATGGCCGCGCTGCCGACCGGCGCCAACGCCTTCATCATCGCCCGCCGCTACGCCACCGGCGCCGACCGATCCGGCAGCGCCGTGGTCTTAACCACCGCGCTCTCGGTGCTGACACTAGCCGCCCTGATCGCGCATTTCCGGGAGACGCTGCCATGACACTCGTGATCGAGCCGGGCTGGGCCTGGGACGCCGAGAACGGGCTCCGCCGCGGCATCCACGTGATCGTGCAGGACGGCCGCATCGCCGATGTGGTGCGCGAACGCCCGACGCTGGATGCGGAGCGCATCGCCGCCCCCGACGCGCTGCTGCTGCCGGGCCTGATCAACCTGCACAACCACGCGCTCTCCGCGCCGCTGTTCCGCGGCCTCGCGGACGACATCGCGCCCGGCGACCTGCCCGGGCACATCGTCTTCTCGCTGCTGATGCCGCTCGGCGATGTCGCGGCCGCCGTGATGACCGAGGAGGAGATCGGCGACGCCGCGGAGATGGCGCTGCTGGAAGGGCTGCGCGGTGGCATGACCGGGGTGCTCGACGTCCATCGCGTCGCGCAATGGCCCTTCATCGAACGCGCGAAGCGGCTCGGCCTGCGGTCCTGGACCTGCCCCTACCTGTTCTCCGAGACGGTCGGCATGACCGCCGACGGCAAGGCGACCTACACGCCCACCGCCCGCACCGGCTTCGAGGACACGCTCGCGCTGTTCGACCGCTTCGACGAAGGGCCGCAGGGCGTCACGCGCGTGGGCTTCGGCCCGCACGGCCCGGATTCGAACAGCCCCGACCTGCTCCGCCGCGTGGACGCCGCGGCGCGCGAGCGGCAGACCATCGTCTCGATCCACGCCGCGCAGAACCTGATCGAGATCGCCCGCGTGAAGGAGCAGCACGGGACCGGCTCGATCGAGCATCTGCGCCGCCTCGGCCTGCTCCGCCCCGGGGTCGTGCTCGCGCATGGGATGTTCGCGACCGACGAGGAATTCGCGCTGATCGCGCAGCACGGCGCCGCACTCGCCTCCTGCCCGCTCGCCTTCGCGCGATCCGGCCGCTTCGTGCCGCTGGCGCGGATGGAAGCCGCGGGGCTCCGCCTCGGCATCGGCACGGACGGCGTGACGCTCGACATGCTGGCGGAACTCCGCACCGCCTCGATCTTCGCCAAGGTGCAGTCCGGCCAGCCGCACGGGCTTGCCGCGCCGCGCATCCTCCGCGCCGCCACCCGCGACGCGGCGCTCGCCCTCGGGCGCGACGACCTCGGCCTGATCGCGCCGGGGCAGCGCGCGGACCTGGTCATGTTCGACCTCGGCTCCTCGCGCTACCAGCCGGTCTGGGATCCGCTGAAGGCCCTCATCACCAACGGCAACGCCGCGGACCTGACGCTCAGCCTGGTCGAAGGCCGCATCCTGCTCCGCGACGGCCAACCCACCACCGCCGACGCCGCCTCCACCACCAGCCGCGGCCGCGCGGCCATCGAACGCGTCTGGACCGAAGCCACACGCCGCGGCGCGATCCCGCCGAGCATCCTGGCACGGGCCGGGCGGGCGTAGCGCGCGGGCGGCGGTCGCTGGGGAGGGCCCTGCCCTCCCCAGACCCCTCCCGCCAGGGGCCAGGCGGCCCCTGGACCCGGCGACTTTGATGGCCGTTTGCGGAGGGGGCCTGGCACGCCCTTGATGCCGCGCGCACCGGTGATGCCACCTCCGCAAACGGCCATGAACTCATGGGTTCCAAGGGCCCGCTGGCCCTTGGCGGGGGGGGTTTTGAGGGGGGCGGAGCCCCCCTCAACGACGCCGTCGCAACCTAGGTCGGCTCGCCCTGCACCGGCTTGCCGCCGATGGCGCGCAGGAGGGTCGTGATGTCGTGGCTGGCGGCGTTGACGGCGTCGGCGTCCGTGCCTTTGGCGACGAGGGCGACGCCGCCGCCGCCCATGCGGTAGTACGGGTAGCTCCCGATGTCGAGGCTGGGCCAGCGGCGCTGGATCTCGGCGAGGCCTTCGGCGATGCGGCCTTCCATGATGCCGTCAGCGTGCACGGTGCGGGATGCGATGGGTGGGCCGCCTTCGAGGCGCGTCGCCAGGCTTTCGAACATCGCCTGCATGATGCGCGGCACGCCGGCGAGGACGTGGACGTTGCCGATAGTGAAGCCGGGCGCGATGGAGATGGCGTTGTCGATCAGCGTCGCGCCGCGCGGCATCGTCGCCATGCGCTGGCGCGCCGGGTTGAAGTCCCCGGGCGGGTAGTGGCGTTCCAGCCGGGACCAGGCCTCGGGGTGGGGTTCCCAGGGCACGCCGAAGGCGCCGGCGACGCATTCGCTGGTGATGTCGTCATGCGTCGGGCCGATGCCGCCGGTGGTGAAGACGTGGGTGAAGCGCGGGCGCACCTCGTTCAGGGTGGCGATGATCGTCTCCCGCACGTCGGGGATGATCCGCACCTCGCGCAGCGGGATGCCGAGCGCGCCGAGGCGCGTGGCCAGGAACTGGACATTGGCGTCGCGCGTCCGGCCCGAGAGCACCTCGTTGCCGATCACCAGCAGGCAGGCGGTGGGGTTGGTCACGCGCGGTCCTCCACGGCCCAGAGCGGGATGGCGAGATGGGTGGCGAGTTGGCGCATCCCGCGGTCGAAGGTCGCGACCGGAAGGCCGCGGTCGCGCGCCACTTCCAGGTAGAGACAGTCCAGGACGCCGAGCCGGTGCCGGGACGAGAGCGCGGTGGCGCGCTTCAACAGCGGCCCGTGCGGGAGCAGGTCGCATCCCACCCGGTCGAGTTCGATCAGCGCGTCGCTTGCCGTGCCCCCCTGCAACTCGCCGCGGCGTTCCTTGCGGAGCAGCACGGCGGCCACTTCGAGCGGCAGCGTGTCCGGGGCGACGAAGGCGAAATCGCCGCGCAGCAGGCCGAGTGCGGCCTCGGAGTCCGGTTCGGTCGCGAACCACTTGATGGCGGCCGAGGCGTCGAGCACGAGCCTCACCCGAGATCGCCCTCACCCTCGCCGTCGCGGAACTGCCGCAGCAAGGCCGTGCTGTCGGAGGTCGCCGGCGGCTGTTCCGCGAGCCGCGCGCGAAGCCGCGCCACCAGCTCGGCACGGGTTTCCTTCGCCTCGCGCGCCAGCACTTCGCGCACATAGCCCTCGAGCGAGGTGCCCCGCGCGGCGGCCTTGCGCTTCAGCGATTCCACCACCGCCTCATCCACCTGGCGGATGAGCACCTGCGCCACGACAACCTCCTTGCTATCGTCCGATGATAGCAGGCGCGCGCCGCGCCCCGCTACAGGAAATCCCGCAGCAGCGCGACGAGCGGCCGGTCGGCCGGCGGCATCGGGTAATCGGCGAGCTTCTGCGGCCGCACCCAGGCCAGCGCCTGGCCTTCCACCGCCCGCACCGCGCCTTCCCAGCGGCGGCAGAGATAGAGCGGCATCAGCAGGTGGAAATCCGGATAGCCGTGGCTGGCGAAGGCGAAGGGGGCGAGGCAGCTCTCATGCACGCCGATCGCCAGCTCCTCCTGCAATTCGCGGATCAGCGCGGCTTCCGGCGTCTCGCCGGGGTGCACCTTGCCGCCGGGGAACTCCCATAGCCCGGCGAGGGGCTTGCCTTCCGGCCGGCGCGCCAGCAGCACGCGGCCATCCGCATCCACGAGCGCGCAGGCCGCGACGAGCAGGATCCGCACGCCCCCAGGGGCGGGCGCGGCCGCGGGCGGCTCCGCCGGTGGCGCGGCGGCGGGCTCGGCGGGCAGGTCGGCGCGCGTCATCTCGAACAGCAGGACGGGCATCGCCCCGCCGCGCGAGAGGAACTCGCGCGCACCCTCCCCCACATCGCGGAAGCCGATGCGGCGGAGCACGGCCTGGCTCCGCGCGTTCTCGACCAGGGCCGAGGCGACCAGCCGCTCGACACCGAGATTGGCGAGCGCCCAGCGCGCCATCCGCCCCGCCGCCTCCGGCGCGACGCCATGCCCCCAGAAGCGCCGGCCGACCCAGTAGCCGAGCTCGGCTTCCTTCCCGGCGGCATCGAGGGTCAGCCCGACGCAGCCGACCAGCACCTCCCGCTCCTCCGGCGTGCCGGCCTGTTCGAGCCCGGTGATGGCGAGGTGCCAGGCGCGGCCCTCGGCCATCTGCGCGTGGGTGGAGGCGACCCAGTCATCGGCCAGCGCGCGCGCATAGGGAAAGGGAACACGCGCGAGCGTCTTGGCCACGTCCCAGTCGTTCACCAGCCGGTGCAGCTCCGCCGCGTCCTCCGCGCGGAGCGGGCGGATCGTCAGCCGCTCGGTCCGGAGTGGCCGGAAGGGCGGCGGGGCGAGCGGATCGTGCTCGGCGGGGGGCTGCTCCGTCATGCGGCGCGCGGCTCCAGGCGGTCAGGCCGCGCCCGGCTGGCGCGTCGCGGCGGAGCCATACACCAGCTTCGCGGGCCTGTTGAGGAAGCCGCGGCCGCTCAGTTGCTCAGTCGCGGTGTCCGCTCGGCGGAGCCGGCCGGCGCCGCGCTCGCGGCGTCGAGCATGGCGAGCAGGCGGAGCCCTTCCTCGCGGATGCGGCGCGCGGCGGCGCGGAGCTCGGGCTCGGGCAGGGCGGGACCGTTCGCGATCGCTTCGGCGGCGGCCAGCATCGGCAGCAGCGGGCCGCGCAGCCCCTCGGCGACGGTGCCGATCGCCTCCTGCAGGCGGCCGGGCGGGATGGCGCGGAGATTGTCGGAGCAGAGGCCAAGCGCGGCCTTGCTGCGGCGCGTCTCCGCGCTTTTCAGCGCGCGGCCGGCAGCGGCGGCGACCTCGCTCGGGCGGAAGGGCTTGCGCAGCACGTCGAAGGCGCGCGCGATGGTCGCCACATGGCTGCCCTCGGGCAGGCCGGCGCCGCTGATCAGCACGATCTCGAGCGCCTCGGTGTCGGCGCGGGCGGCGAGCAGTTCCTCGGCCAGCGCGAGGCCGCTCTGGCCGGGCATCCGCACGTCGGAGATGACGACGCCGATCGCCGGATCGCTCAGCACCAGCTCGCGCGCCTGGTCGGGCGAATAGGCGCCGAGCGCGCGGAAGCCGTGCTGGCCGAGATAGCGGGTGAGGAGGTCCACGATCGGCCGCTCGTCATCCACGACGAGCACGCCGGAGGGCAGGCTCCGGCCATCTGCCTCGGACCGCGCCAGCCTCCCCTCGCTGCCCATCGCGCCCGGCTCCCGCGCCGTCAGGCGACGAGGCGGTAGCCGCGGCCGCGCAGCGCGAGGACCTGGATGCGCTGGTCGGAGGCCTGGGCGAGCTTGCGGCGAAGCATGGAGGCCAACTGGTCCACGCCGCGCTGGTGCGGCATCAGCCGGTGGCCGAGCACGCGCTCGGCGATGGCGTCGCGCTCGGCGGTGCGGTCCGGCGCCTCGAGCATGAGCTTGAGCAGCCCGGCCTCGCCGCCGGTGAGCTTCACCTCGGTGCCGTCGGCACCGACCACCTTGAGGCGGAGCGGATCGAGCGTCACGTCGCCGATCTGCCAGCGCGACCCGTTGCCCTTGTCGGCCTGGGCGGGCGGCGCGGCCGCGGCCGGCTCCGCCTGGCCCACCTGGTCCATCCGGCGCGACAGGGCGCGGATGCGGGCGGTCATCTCCCGCAGCGAGAAGGGCTTGGTGACGTAGTCGTCGGCGCCGAGTTCGAGGCCGATCACCCGGTCCACCTCGTCGCCGCGGCCGGTGACCACGATGATGCCGAGGTCGGGGCGGCCGGAGGCTTCCTTCACGAAGGCCATGCCGCTGCCGTCGGGCAGCCCGATGTCCACCACCACGATGCGCGGGGAAGAGGCGTCGAGCCGCTGGCGGGCCTCCGCGAGCGAACTGGCGGTCTCCGCCAGCCAGCCTTCCCGCTGGAGCGCGCTCGCGATGGTCGAGGCGACCTGGACATCGTCCTCAACAACCAGAACTGAACGTTGCATCGTCATACGGGCACCACATTGTGCAGGGCTTCAGGGGTTTGCAACTGGTAATTTTAACCTTTTGGATTCAACCCGATGCTTGTGTGACTTTCGAGCACAGGTCAGAGGTGGGCGGCAACATCAAGTGTTACGCGCGTTCCCTCTCCGGACGCCGAGTGGATTGAGACAGAGCCTCCACAGGCGGTCGCAACGCGCTGAACGAGCGCAAGACCCATGCCGGTCTTGTGCCCGGCTATGCCGGAGGTGAACCGTCCCTCTCGGATCCGGCGCAGCGTTTCCGGCGCGATTCCCGGACCATCATCCACAACCGAGAGCCGCACCCGCCCCGCGGCTGCATCATGCGCGAGGGTGATGCGGACACGGCCGCGGCCGTTCACCGCGGCGAGGCCGTTGCCGACGAGCTCCTCGAGCACGAGTGTCAGCGTCGCGGGCTGGAGCAGGACGCCGGGCGCCTGCGGCGGCAGCTCGGCCTCCAGGCTGACGCCATAGGGCAGCTCCGGCGTCATCCGGCGGATGAAGGCGGTGATGACGGCGACCGGATCGGCCGGCGTGGCCGGTTGCGGGATGCGCCGGGCGAGGCGGTCGAGCCGCTCGGTCAGCTCGGTCCCGCGCTGCGCGGCGGCGAGGATGAGCGTGGCGCATTCGGCGAGATCGGGCCGGTCCGGCACGCATTCCAGGAGCAGCTCGGCATTGCCGAGGATGACCGTGAGCAGGTTGCCGAGGTCATGCGCCACGGTCGCGGCGAGCGCCGCCGCCGGGGCCAACGGGTCCGCCGCCACGGGGTTGGCCGCCGGGGCACCCGCCGGGGCACCGTTCGGCGCGCTTCCGGCCGCCCCCGCATCGTCTTCCGCACCGCGCATCACGCCGTCCCACATTGTCCGCCCGCCGCCTGGCTGCCCATCCTACATGAAACGCCGGTCAAGGCGGCTCACGGTAACCGCAAGGTGACATGGCCCGAGACGCTCGTCGGGCCGACGGCGCTGATGCGCCGGAAGGGCACGCTGGCACCGAGGCGGACCAGCCGCACGATGCCGCCGGCGCACATCGCCGCGCAGTCGATCGGCACCTCGGCGCATTCGCACCAATGCACCGGCGCGGCCACCGTCATCTCCATGAAGCCGGCGCCGGCGCCGGCGCTGCGGATCGTCGCCATGATCGCCTCGGTGGCCTCCGGCTGCTGCCGCACCAGTTCGGCCGCGGTGCGCGCCGTCGCCTCGATCGCCGCGCGGCGGGCGGCGGCCATGGTCCAGTCGGCGATGCCGAGCACGGCGATGGTCAGCACCGGCAGGCCGATCAGCAGGTGCCGCGCCGCCGGATCCCGCCCGAGGCGGAGGTTCAGGAGGCGGTCGGGCTTGCGCGGGAGGACGGCGGACATCGGCCTCAATCCGTCACGCGCAGGCCGGCGAGCTGGTTGCCGATCTGGCGGAAGGCCACCGTCAGGTCGGCCGGCGTCGGGCTTTCCAGATAGTGGTTGGTGCTGGTGGCGCAGTTGCGGAGCAGGGTGCGCTGCGCCGAGGCAACCTCGAAGCCGATCACGTAGACGGTGATGCCCGCCTGCTTCATCGCGTTGCAGGTGGCCGTGAAGCGGCCGTCGAGGCGGGTGTCGGCATTGGACTGGTTGACGGGGTTGATCGTCGCCGTCGGGAAGCGCGTGTTGTACGGGTTGAGCCCGGTCGAGACGCGGCCATAGGCGTTGTACATCAGCTCCGTCGCCGTCGAGGGCACCGGCGTCGAGCACACCGCGCGGCTGTTGCTGCTGTTGCAGGCGGCGCCGCTCGCGACATAGGGGCCCTGCCAGTTGTTGTCGCCGTCGGTCAGGATGATGGCGACCTTGCGCATGTTCGGCGTGTTGTAGGGCAGCGGCAGGTTCGGCGTGTTGGGCACGCCGGCATTCGGGTTCTGCCACTGGCCCTGCCAGTTGGGGCTGAGGGTGTACCAGGCGCCCTGCAGGCCGACCGCGGTGGTGGTGCCGCCGCTGCGGATCGGCGCGGTGATGGCGTTGACCGCGGCCTCGACCGTCGCACGGCTCGCCGTCAGCGGCTGGATCGGGGTGCCGGCGCAGAGCAGGTTCGGCCCGACCGACTCGGCATGGCTCATGCCCGCGTTGCGGAGCAGGTTGTACATGTAGTTGTTGTTGAGATCGGCCTGGCTCGGCCCGACGCCGTTGACCGTCCAGTCGTTGTCGCCATGGCAGAAGCGCGGCTGGCCCGAGGGCGCGGGATAGGCGTTGGAGGCGAAGTTGCAGCGCACATCGGTGCTGCTCGTTCCCGAGAGCCGGCCGACCTGGCGGAAGGTGGAGGGCCAGAAATACGGCCGGAAGCGCGTGGCATCCGTGGTCGGCGCGGCATCCGTGATGTCGTTGCCGCCGAGCCTCGCCTCGACGCAGCCGCTCCAGCCCGCGAGGCTCCAGCCGGTCGGCATGGCCGGGTTCGTCGTGTTGAGCATGTGCGAATTGCCGGTGCCGATGTTGATGGTGCGCGCGAAGGGCACCACCGACACCCACATGTTCTGCTGCCGGTCCTGCCCGGCATAGAGCACGTCGAGCAGGGTGCGGACGGCGGCCTTCGCGGCATCGAGCTTGGTGCCCTGCCCGCTGCCGGCCGAGGCCAGCATCGAGGAGGTCTGGTCGAGCACGAGGGCGAGCTCGAGGCCCATGCCCGCGCGCTCCACCGTGGCGCTTTCGGTGCGGGTCACGCCGCCGGCGTTGAGCAGGCCCATCAGCGTCATCGGCACCGTCGCCGAGGCGGTGACGCGGATGCGCGCCGAGTTGTTCGCGTCCTGCTGGATCACCGGCGGGTTGATGGTGGCGCCGAGATAGGCGCGGGTGCCGTCCGCCCGGGTGAAGTGCCCCCAGAAGACGTTCGCCGCATCGGCATCGCGCGAGGCGTCGTTGAGCCGTCGCGCGGCGGCGAGCGCGGCGGCATCCACCGCGGTCTTGAGCCGGCTTTCGACCAGCCAGATCCGCGTGCTGTCCACCGCGATGCCGGTGACACCGACGAGCGAGGTGGCGAGGACGGCCGTGATGGCCGCGGTGGATCCTCTCCGGTCGAGCTTCCTCATGGGCCAGTTCCGTTTCCGGTGCAGTTGGGTTGCGCGCTCGCCTGCGGTGCGAGCAAGAGGGACGGCGCGTCGGGCGCGCGGGTGAAGAACATCGTCGAACCCTGGAGGGTCCGCGTGTCGCGCCCCCCCATCATCAGCGCCGAGACGATCCAGGTGTCGCGCGGCAGGAAGACCTCGGTGACGAACAGCGTCTGGCCGGTGGGCACGACCATGGTGCCCGGCAGGCTCGCGCTGGCCCCGGCGGTGCCGATCTCGCTCTGGTGCGCCGTGCTGCCGGTGCGGAACTGCCAGGCGATCTGGTTGGCGTTGTTCACCCGGCCGACCGCGCTCACGATCACCGCGCCGGCCGCGCCGCTGCCGGTCACCGTGCCGAGCGAGCCGATGACGCGCTGCGCGTAGGACCAGAACTGGTTGGTGTCGCCCGGCGTCGAGATGACGTTGCACTGGGAGACGAGCTGGCCGAGCTGCAGCGCCGCGGATTCGACCCGCAGGTTCGCGCGGAAGAGGTTCACCACGTCGCTCATCGCCAGCACGATCAGCGCGAGCACCGGCATCAGCAGCCCGAATTCCAGGCTGACGACGCCGCCGCGCCGGCGGTCGCGGAGAGGGCGCCTAGCAGGTCGCATTGGCGAACATCTCGTTCTTCACGACCATGGAGGCGCGGTGGACGATGCGGTCGGGCCCGCCGACCACCGAAAGCCAGACGCCGGTCATGAACGGCTCCTCGTAGCGGATGTCGTAGGCGACGACCTGGCCGCCGGTGCCCGCGCCGGGCGTCCCGCCTTCCCCGCCGAGGCCCGTCGGGCCCGAATAGGCGACCGTCGAGACGGTCAGCCGGTCGGCCTTGAGGATGCCGCCCGCGGTGCTCGTCACCACCCAGCGGATCGCCTCCGAGCGGCAGGTGATGGTGGTGGGGGCGCCCGGCCGCGTCTGCTGGCCGGTGATGCCGAAGCGGCTCGCCCGCAGCGTCGCGCGCTCGAGCGAGGAGGCGACGGTGTATTGCCAGGAGGCCTCGACGATGCCGACCAGCACGGCGATGAAGGCAAGGCCGATGACGCCGAACTCCACCGTGGAGGCGCCGCGGCGGCCGAGCGGCCGACGCGCGGCCAGGCCACCTTTGGCGGCGGGGGGCGCGATCCGAAGCGAAGGGCGGCGCGTCATGGCGAGGATGGACCGGACGTTCATCTGAGCCCGGATATTTACTTTAAGATGATGAATACGGGCCGTTCGGAAACGTCAGGAAATGTTTTGTCGCAATGCCTGACATTGTAGGGGCCACCAGAACCCCAGATTTCGTGCTCCCTGGCCGACGCGGACCCCAAGATTTTCGGCGGCTTCTCGGCGCGGTGCAAGCCCTACAGAGTGCGCGGCCACGCGTTACTTGTACGTTTTTGTAAACCACGGCTATTTCGCGATTTTTCTGGTTGCGTGAGCCAAGCGTAACCGGTTTATTACAGCCAGGCCGACGCTCGCAATCAAACGAGGCGATGCGGGGGGCCCGGGCCGGCTCAAGACTTTACCGGGCCCAGTATCGTGCAACCGACTACTGGTATCGTGCAACCGAGTTCTCGACAGAGGGGAGAGAGTCATGTTCGAAGTGGTTCGTCAGTCCGTGAAGACCGTGTTCGCCGACCGTCGCGGCATCAGCGCGATCGAGTACGGCATCCTCGGCGCCGTGGTCGTCGTGGCGATCGTCGCCATCGGCCCGTCCATCGGCGGTGTGATCACCTCCGTGTTCGGCGTGATCAGCAACAACGTGCCGACGTAAGTCGCTCGGGCGGCGCCCCGGGGCCCTGGGGCGCCGCCGCACCTTTCCTCCTTCCGCCAAGCCACCGGAGGCGTCGCGATGCTTCTCCTGACGGCGGCCATCCTGACGGCGGCCATCCTGGCCTATGCGGCCTGGACCGATCTCGCCACCCGCACCATTCCCGACCACCTCAGCCTCGCGCTGCTGCTGCTCGGGCTCGTGACCCGCATGTTCGAGGGCCCGAACGCCGTGCTCGGCTCGCTCGCCGCGGCGACGCTCGTCGGCATCGGCTTCGTCTTCCTGCACAGCCGCGGCATGATCGGCGGCGGCGACGTCAAGCTGATCGCGGCGCTGGCCGTCGGCACCGCGCCGGCCGCCCTGCCCGACCTGATCCTCGCGATCGCGCTCTCGGGCGGCATCCTCGGCGTCATCTATCTCCTGCTTGCCCGCGTCATGCCGCGCCCGGAGCTGCGCCCACAGGCGGCGCTGCCGGTCCGCGTGGCGCGCGTGGAAGCCAACCGCATCGCCCGCCGCGGCCCGCTGCCCTACGCGGTGGCCATCGCCGTCGGCACCGTCTTCTTCGGGTTTGGAGCCTGAACCATGACCTGGCGCCGCCTCGCCATCCTCGTCCTGCTGCTCGCCGCCGGCTCGCTCGGCGGCCTCGCGCTCAAGGGCGGCCGCCCCGCGCCGCAGGTCCAGGCCGCCGCGACGCCGGTGGCCGAGCCGGCCGTCGCCCGCGTCCTCGCCGCCGCGCGCGCGCTGCCGGCCGGCACGCTGATCGGCGAGGCCGACCTCACCTCGCTCGAGCTGTCCGCCGCGCCGGAAGGCTCGCTGCCCGCCACCGCCACGGTGCAGGCCGAGTTCCGCGGCGCGCTGGTCCGCCGCTATGTCCCGCGCGGCACGCCGATCACCCGCGACGACGTGCTGCATCCCGGCGAGCGCGGCTTCCTCGCCGCCGTGCTCCAGCCGGGGATGCGCGCCATCTCGATCGGGGTGGACGCGGTGACCGGCGCCGGCGGCCTCGTCGCGCCGGGCGACCTGGTGGACCTCGTGCTCGTGCAGAACTTCAACGCGACCGAGGCGCCCGCCGCCCGCCGCGTCACCGCCGAGACGGTCCTGAACCGGGTTCGCGTGATCGCCGTGGACCAGATGATCGCCAATGGCGGCCAGGCCGCCGCCGCCGGCCGAGTCGCGCGCACCGTGACGCTGGAGGTCTCCCCGGAGGCCGCCGAGCGAGTCGCGGTCGCCGAACAGCTCGGCCGACTCGCCCTGACGGTCCGCCCCGCCCTCGACGAGGAGACCAATCTGCCCACCACCGCCGCCATGCCCATCTTCGGCGGCGATGTTTCTTCCGCCCTCGGCTCGCCTGCCATTGCCACGCCCGCGCGTATGCGCGTTATTCAAGGCAATGAGGCAGCCGAGGTGACGTTCAGGTGAGATTGAGACATGTCGCGCTCCTCCTTTCCGGCCTGGTGCCGTTGGAGGCCCAAGCCCTTCCGCTCGTGCAGGTCCGCGGCGGAGACCATCCCGGCCATGGCCGGGTGGTCTTCGACTGGCCCCAGCCGATCAGCTACCGACTCGAAGAGCCGGCAGCCGGCCGCGTGATGCTGCATTTCGCCACCCAGGCCGAGTTCGAGCTCGCCGCGGTCCGCCGCGGTGTGCGGAATCTCGCCGGCATCGAGGCCACCGGCCAGGAAGCCGCGCTCGCCACCCGTCCCGGGGTGAGGGTGCGGCATTTCCGCCTTGGCGGCCGCGTGGTGGTGGATCTGCTGGATCCCACCGGGCTGCAACCCGCCGCCGCGGAAGCGGCGGCCGAAGTCGCGGCGGCACCGCCGGCCGAGCCCGCCGAACCGGCCGAGCCGGTGCAGCTTGCCCAGGCGGCGCCCGCCCTGCCCGGCCGGCCGGCCGCGCCGGGCTTCGGCCCGCTCGCCCAGGCGCCGCGCCCGACGCTGCCGCCACTGCCTGCCGCGCCGCCGGTTGCGGCCCCCGTGGCGCCACCTGCCGCGCCACCGGCTGCGGTGCCCGGCGCACCGACACCGATCCAGTTGCGACTCGAGGCCGGCACCGGGCGCCTCGTCGCCCTGCCGGGCATCGCGAGCACGGTGATGGCCGCCGATCCGCGCGTCGCGCGCGTGCAGCCGGCCTCGCCCACCTCGGTCTTCATAATGGCGGTGGCCAATGGCCGCACCACGGTGATCGCCACCTCCGACATCGGCCAGCCGGTGGCGGAGTTCGACATCACCGTCTTCGGCGGCCGCGCCGAGCGCGGCGAGCGGCCGGAGGGCGAGGACCGCGCCCCGGCCGAGCGGCCGCTGAACGCGGCGCAGATCGCCTCCCAGATCCGCGCCCTGGTCGGCGGGCCGGGCCGGGTGGAGGTGCGCGTCGCCGGCCGCACGATCTTCCTCTCGGGCAATGTCGCCTCGCCGGCCGAGGCGCGCCGCGCCGAGGCGATCGCGCGCGGCATGGGCAACGAGAACACCGAGGTGGTGAACGAGATCTCGGTGCTCTCATCGATCCAGGTGAACCTGCGGGTGCGGGTCGCCGAGATCTCGCGCGACGTGACGCGGCAGTTCGGCTTCAACTGGCAGGCGATCGGCTCGACGGGCAGCTTCCTGTTCGGGCTGCGCACCGGCACGGTCGGGCTCACCGCGCTCAATGCCGGCGTGGCCGGCGGCCGCCCGGTGCTCTCGCGCGCCGATGTGGCGCTCGCCGGCGCCACGGGGCTGACGGCGCCGCAGCGGCTCGGCTTCGGCTACCGCTCCGGCTCGACCGACGTGAACTCGCTGATCGACGCGCTGGCGGCCGACAACCTGATCACCATCCTCGCCGAGCCGAACCTGACGGCGCAGTCGGGCGAGGTGGCGAGCTTCCTTGCGGGCGGCGAGTTCCCCATCCCCGTCTCGGCGCGGGAGAACACCGTCTCGATCGAGTTCAAGCAGTTCGGCGTCAGCCTCGCCTTCGTGCCCACCGTGCTCGCGCAGGATCGGCTGGTGCTGCGGGTGCGGCCGGAGGTGAGCGAGCTGTCGAACGAGGGCGCGGTCAGCCTGCCGTTTGCCGGCGGCTCCCTCGTGATCCCCGCACTCCGCGTGCGGCGGGCGGAGACGACGATCGAGCTCGGCTCCGGCCAGAGCTTCGCCATCGCGGGGCTCCTCCAGCGCAGCAGCACCCAGGACCAGCAGGGGCTGAACGGGCTGAACGACATCCCCATCCTCGGCGCGCTGTTCCGCTCCGACCGCTTCCAGCGGCGCGAGACGGAGCTCGTGATCATCGTCACGCCCTATCTCGTGCGCCCGGTGTCGGACCCCACGGCGCTCAGCGCGCCGACCGACGGGTTCCGCCCGGCGACGAGCCTCGAGCGCATCCTCTACCAGCGGCAGCTGCGCGGCGGCGCGCCTGCCCCCGCCGCGGCACAGGTGCCGGGCGGCGTCGGCTTCCGGCTGCAGTGAGAGGGAGAGCCAGCATGCGACGCCTCCTCCTCGCCCTGCCGCTGATCGCCGCGGGCTGCGCCGACTTCAACGAACCGCATGAGCGCGCCGGCACCTGGCGCGCGAGCGGCGCCAACGACGCCAATCTGCGCGCCATGGTCGCCGATCCCTCGCATCTCGATCGCGGCGTCGCGCCGGCGACGCCCGCGCGCGGCGAGCCGGCCACGCGCGCCATCAACGTCCTCGGCACGCCGGCCGCTCCGCGGCTGCCGGCAGGCGGCACCAGGACACCATCAGGCAACCAGGGGGGCGGCGCGCCGACACCAGGCGCGCCGTAGGAAAGCATGTCGGGCGTCAGCGTCGCGTCCCGTCCCGGGACGGAAACGGGTTCCAGCGATCGGCCGCAGCTGGTCGCCTTCATCGCCGATGAGGTCAGCGATTCGGCGCTGCGCGGCGGGCTCGGCCCGCTCGTGGAGGACCTGCAGATCCGGCGCGGCAACGTCACCGCGGCGATCCGCGCGATGGAGCGCGAAGCGACGCCTCGCGTGCTCATCGTGGATGTCTCCGGCGTGGCCGACCCGCCGGAGGCGCTCGAGGCGCTGGCGCAGGTCTGCGAGCCCGACGTGCGCGTGCTGGTGGTCGGCGAGCGCGAGGATGTCGCCTTCTACCGCCGCCTGACGCAGGGGCTCGGCGTGGCCGAATACCTCTACAAGCCGCTGACGCGCGACCATGTGGCGCGGCTGTTCGTGCCGGCGATCGCCGGCGCGGTGGTGGACCGCGAGGAAGGCAGCGGGCGCGGCGGGCGGATCGTCGCCGTGCTCGGCGCGCGCGGCGGCTCGGGCGCCTCCACCGTCGCGGCGAACCTCGCCCTCTCGGTCTCCACCGCGAGCCGCGGGCATGTGGCGCTGGTGGACATGCACCTGCGCGGCGGCACCATCGCCCTCTCGCTCGGCGCGCGCGCCGGCAGCGGGCTGCGCATCGCGCTCGAGAATCCGGAGAAGGCCGATGCGCTCTTCCTCGAGCGCGCGGCGATCCCGGTCGCCGACCGCGTGCGGCTGATCGCCGCCGAGGAGCCGATGGAATCCGACCCCCAGGCGACGGCGGAAAGCGCCAAGCGCTTCCTCGAGCTGCTGCGGCACCGCTTCAACACCATCGTGGTCGATCTGGCGAGCCCGCCGGGCAAGATGGAGCGCGCGGTGCTGTCGCTGGCGCGCCAGGTGGTCGTGACCTTCACCCCCGATGTCGCCGGCGTGCGCGACGCGCTGGCGATGAAGCGGATGGTCGCGAGCCAGGCCGCCGGCGCGCATGCGCTGCTCGTGCTGAACCGCGCCGGGCTGCCCGGCGGGCTGAGCACCGACCTGGTCGAGGAAGGGCTCGGCACGCGGCCGGACTGCGTGCTGCCCTGGCTGCCGAAGCCGATGCTGAAGGCCTTCAACCTGGGCCAGCCGGCGATCCAGGCCTGCCCGCCCTTCAAGCGCGCGATGGAGCCGCTGGTGCGCGAGGTCTCGGGCGTCTCCGTGGCGCGCGGCAAGTCCTCGCTGCTCGGCCTGCTCGGGCTCGGGGAGCGCCGCTGATGCGCGCCTTCGGCCGCCGCACCGAGGCGCTGGCGCCGCCCCCGCCGCCGGCCAATGGCGCGCCCGCGGGACTCGCGGGCGGGCTGTCCGTGGCGCCCATCGCCGCGCCGACGCCGCCGCTGCCCGAGCAGCCGAAGCCCCTGCAGGCGCTGCGCGCGCAGGTGCTGGAGCGGATCGACCCGCGCGCCGCGGTGGAGATCGCGCCGGCCCGCGTGCGCGAGCAGCTCGAGCGGCTGGTGCATGAGGTCGCCGGCCAGCAGCGGATCGAGATCTCCTCGGCCGACCAGGCCCAGCCCGCGCAGGAGCTGGTGGACGACATGCTCGGCTACGGCCCGCTCGAGGAGCTGCTGCGCGACGAAGGCATCTCCGACATCATGGTCAATGGCTGCGACCGGGTGTTCATCGAGAAGAAGGGCAAGCTCCAGCTCGCCTCGCTCAAGTTCCGCAACAACGCCCATGTGGCCTCGATCGCGCAGAAGATGGCGGCCTCCGTCGGCCGGCGCGTGGACGAGAGCTCGCCCCTGGTGGACTGCCGCCTCCACGACGGCAGCCGCGTCAACGTCGTCTTCCCGCCGCTCGCGCTCGACGGGCCCTGCATCTCGATCCGGAAGTTCTCGAAGCGCAAGGTGGACCTCGAAGGCATGGTGGAGATCGGCAGCCTCTCGGCCGCCGTCGCCCGCTGCCTCGAGATCGCGGCGCGCTGCCGGCTCAACATCGTCGTCTCGGGCGGCACCGGCTCGGGCAAGACGACGATGATGAACGCGATGAGCCGCCTGATCGACCATGGCGAGCGCATCGTCACCATCGAGGACGCGGCGGAGCTGCAGCTGCAGCAGCCGCATGTGGTGCGGCTCGAGACGCGGCCGATGAACCTCGAGGGCCGCGGCGAGATCACGCAGCGCGACCTGCTCAAGAACGCGCTGCGGATGCGCCCCGACCGCATCATCGTCGGCGAGGTGCGCGGCGCCGAGGCCTTCGACATGCTCCAGGCCATGAACACCGGCCATGACGGCAGCTTCTGCACCATCCACGCCAACACCGCGCGCGACGGCGTGGTCCGCATCGAGAACATGGTGCAGATGGGCTCCATGTCGCTGCCGGTGCGCGCCATCCGCACCCAGATCGCCTCCGCCGTGGACCTGATCGTGCAGCTCGAGCGCATGCGGGACGGCAAGCGGCGGACGATCCAGGTGACGGAGGTCGCGGGCCTCGAGGGCGATGTCGTCACGCTGAACGACCTCTTCACCTTCGAGTTCACCGGCGAGGGCCCGAACGGCGAGGTGCTGGGGCATTGGAAGTGCTCGCGCATCCGCCCCGGCTTCATGCCGAAGCTGCGCTACTACGGGCTCGACCAGGCCTTCATCGAAGCGATGGAGAGCGCGGCATGAGCCTCGCGCTCCTCGGCGCCTCCTTCTGCCTGCTCTTCGCCGCGCTGCTGCTCGGCGTCTCGGGCCGCGGCACGCGCCGCATGCGGGAACGGGTGCAGACCGCGACGGGGCGCGCGGTGGTCGCGGTCGCGGTCGCGCCGTCCGAGCGCAGCCTGATCGCGCGCCCCTCGGCGCCGACGGGCCGGCTCGCGCAGCTCTCGGCCTGGCTCGGCATCGCGCCGGGCCAGTTGCCGGACCGGAAGATGCCGCTGCCGGTCGTGCTCGGCATCGCCGGCGTCGCCTCGGGCGTGATCGCCTGGAAGGGCAACTACATGGCGGAGCAGCCGGTCCCGCTGGTGCTGGCGCTCGTCACCTTCGCGCTCACGCTGCGGATGTTCTACAAGTGGGAACTCGGCCGGGTGCGGGACGCCGCGTTCAAGCAGATCCCCGATGCCGTCGGCCTCATGGTGCGCGCGGTGCGCGCCGGCCTGCCGGTCGGCGAGGCGGTGCGCTCCGTCGCGCGGGAGATGCCGGACCCGACGCGGAGCGAGTTCCAGCGCGTGATCGCCGAGACCGGCATCGGCGCCACGCTGGAACAGGCGCTGTGGGGCGTCTACCAGCGCACGGGGCTGCGCGAATACGCGTTCCTCTCCACGGTGATCGGCCTGCAGTCGCAGACCGGCGGCAGCCTCGCCGAGGCGCTCGACAACCTGGCGGACATCGTGCGCAAGCGCGTCGCCATGGTCGGCAAGGCCAGCGCGCTCGCCGGCCAGGCCAAGGCCTCGGCGGCGATCCTGGTGGCGCTGCCGCCCTTCTCGGGCGGCGCGATCGCGCTGATCCGCCCGGACTACCTGACCGCGCTGTTCTCCGACCCGCGCGGGATGAACCTGCTGGCCACCGCGATCATCATGCTGGTGGCCGGCATCCTGGTGATCCGCGGCCTGATCCGCCGCAGCGTGTCCGACTGATGCAGCCGGTGGGAGGCCGTCGATGAGCACGATGTTCGCGGGCCTTGCGGCGGCCGTCCTGCTCGTCGTCGCCGCGGCGCTGCTGATCGGCAGCGAACTGGCCGAACACCGCCTGTCGGACCGGGTGCGCCGCGCCGCGCTCGGCACCGCGCCGGCGCAGCGCACGCGGCGCAGCCTCGTCGCGATCGCCGGCGGGCTGCTCCGCGCGATCGAGGTGAGCGGCATCGTCAATGCCTTCGCCTCGCCGAAGGATCGCCGCCAGGTTGAGCGCACCCTCGCCCCCTTCGGCATCCCGGCCGCGACGGCGCATTCGATGCTCGTCGTCATCAAGCTGTTCTTCCTGGTGGCCGCGCCGGCCACGGCACTCGGCTGGCACTTCCTCAGCGAGCGGCAGGGCAGCCTGGTGATGCCGCTGATGATCGGCGGCGCCGCCGGCATCCTGCTGCCCAACATGATCGTCAGCCATCTGCGCAAGCGGAACCAGGCCGTCCTGAACCGCGCCATGGCGGACACGCTCGACCTGCTGGTGGTCTGCGCCGAGGCGGGGCTCGGTCTCGAGAGCGCGATCGACCGCGTGGCGGCGGAGACGCGCAAGGCGACGCCGCAGATGGCGATGGAGTTCGCCCAGCTCAGCCAGGAGATGCGGATGATGCCCGACCGCTCCCAGGCGATGGAACGCTTCGCCGAGCGCGCCGAGGTGGAGGGCCTGCGCCGCCTCGCCTCCACGCTTGCCCAGGCGATGCGCTACGGCACGCCGCTCGGCCAGGCGCTGCGCGCGCTGGCGGCCGACCAGCGGCAGGAGCGGATGACGCGGCTCGAGGAGAAGGCGGCGCGGCTGCCGGCGCTGCTGGTGGTGCCGCTGATCCTGTTCATCCTGCCCCCCCTCTTCCTCGTGCTCGTCGGCCCGTCCATGCTGTCCCTCGTCGACGTGGTGGGGGACCTGCCGAAGTGAACCGAGCCGCCCTGGCCGCCCTGCTGCTGCTCGGCGCCTGCGCCGGCGCGCCGCAGGGGCCGGGCGGGGCGGCGGGCGGCGACGCGGCGGCGGCGCAGCTGCGGGTCGCGGCGGCCGCGGAACGCGCGGGGCAGAGCGATGTCGCGCTCTCGGTCTATGCCGCGGCGGCGGAAGCCAATCCGGGCCATGCCGAAATCGCAGAGCGGCATGCCACCCTGCTGCTCGGCCTCGGCGCGCCGGGTGAGGCGCGGGCGGCGCTGGCCGAGGCGAGGCGGCGCAATCCCGGCCATGCCGGCCTCGCGCGGCTCGAGGGCCGGATCCTGCTCGAGACGGGGGAGGCGAGCCAGGCGCTCGCGCTTTTCGACCAGATCCTGGCCCGCGCACCGCGCGACGGCGCCGCGCTCAACGGGCGCGGCGTGGCGCTCGACCTGCTCGGGCGCCATGCCGAGGCGCGGGAGGCCTATCTGGGGGCCCGCGCCACGGAGCCGGGCAACCCGCTCTGGGCCGGCAATCTCGCGCTCTCGCTGATGCTGGCCGGCTGCCCGGAAGTGGCCGAGGCGGTGCTCGCCGGGGTCTCCCGCACCGCCGAGACGGCCGAATGGCTGGCCGAGATGCAGGGGCTGGCACGGTCGCTCGCCGCCGGGGAGGGCGGGCTTTCCGCGGCGCTGCCCCGCGGCTCGACGCCCTGCCCCGCCATCTCCTGATGGCGGGGCGCCGGGGCGAAGCGGCTCAGTTGGCGTGGGCGATGCGCGCGGCCGAGCGGCCCTCGATCGCGTAGGCGCCCGCGCCGAGGCCGGCCTGGACGAGCAGCGCGACGGTCCAGAACGCCGGGAATTCCCAGCCGCCGCCCTGCGCGCTGAACAGCCAGCCCGCCGGGATGTGCTGGATCGTCGCGCCGGCCATGATCGGCACCATCAGCAGGCTCGCCAGCCGCACCTGCCAGCCGAGGATCAGCGCGAGCCCGGCGGCGGTCTCGGCGATGGCGACCACCGCGCCGAGCACCGGCGGATAGCCGAGCGAGCCGAAGAAGCCCATCGTCCCGGACAGGCCGAAGGTCATCACCTTCAGCAGCAGGCCGTGCGCGAGCAGCATCACGCCCATGCTCACGCGGAGCAGGAAGGCGGCGTAGGGGGTGGTGGTCCGTTCGTCGAAGGTCATGGCGGCTCTCCTTTGCCTGGGGTGCGGAGCGCGCCCCTCGCCCGCCATATCGCCCCAGGCGGGCCATGCCTTCCAACGGACGCTCGGAACACCCATCATCACTGTGCTGAATGACGAAGGGCGCCCGATTGAGCGGCATCGAGACCCTCGACCTGAACCTGCTGCGCGTCTTCGACGCGGTGGCACGGGAGCGGCACGTGACGCGCGCGGCGGAGAAGCTGCATCTCTCGCAGCCCGCGGTCTCCAACGCGCTGGCGCGGCTGCGCCAGGCGCTGGGGGACGAGCTGTTCCTCCGCCGCCCCGGCGGGGTGGAGCCGACCGCGCTCGCCCTCTCGCTCGCTGGCCCGGTCGCGGAGGTGCTGGACCGGCTGCGCCAGACGCTCTCGGTGCAGGCCCCCTTCGACCCGGCGACGAGCGATCGCGTCTTCACCATCGGCTGCAGCGAGTATGCCGAAAGCGTGCTGGTCCCGGCGCTGCTCGAGACCCTGGCGCGCGAGGCGCCGGGCGTGCTGCTTGCCGTCCGCCATGCCGACCGCACCAACGCCATCGCGCTGCTGGAAGCCGGCGAGGCGGAACTGGCGGTGGCCGTGCTGCCCGAGCCGCCGGCGCTCTACACCCGGGTGCGCCTGCTGCCCGAGGCCTTCCTGATGCTGATGCGCGCCGGCCATCCGCTCGCCGAGGGGCCGATGACGCCGGAGCGGTTCGCCGCCTTCCCGCACCTGCTGCATTCGCCGAACGGCTCGCGCGACGGCGCGCTCGACCAGCCGATGGCGGCGGCGGGGCATCCGCGGCGGCTCGGCGCGGTGGTGGCGCATCTCGGCGCGGTGCCGGAGATCCTGGCGCGGACCGGGATGGTGATGACGCTCTCGGCGCGGCTCGCGATGCGATTGGCCGAGGCGCATGGGCTGGTGGTGCGGCCGGTGCCGGTGGAGATCCGCCACACCCGGCTGAGCCTGATCTTCCACCGCCGCTTCGAGGCCGATCCCGGCCATGCCTGGCTGCGCCGGCTGCTGCTCGCGGTCGCGCGCGAGGTGCCGCCGGTGCCGGGGGTCGGGGCGTGAGACGCGCGGCCGTGCGGCCTGTGCGGCGCGCGGCAGGGGCCGGCATGGCGGCCGCGCTGGCGGGCCTCGCGCTGGCGGGCTGCATCGCGCTGCCGATCCCGGCCGGCGAGGGAAGCGTCACCGAGGGGCGGGAGATCACGGCCGGCCAATCCGCCGCGATCGCGCCCGGCGGCACCACCCGCGCCGCGCTGCTCGCCGGCCTCGGCGAGCCGCAGGCGGTGTGGGAGGAGCGGAACATCCTCGTCTATGCCTGGGACCGGGTGCATCTGCGCGTGCTCTGGGTGCTCGCCGGCCACCTCGCCGCGGCGGCGGGCGTGGTCGATGTGCCGACGCACTATCTCCTGCTGGTCGAGCTGGACGAGGCGGGCATCGTGCGGCGCGCGGAACGCTGCATCCGGCCGCTCTACGAGGAGTTCGGCGCCTTCCTGCGGGCCTGGGCCGAGGGCCGGCGCTGTGCGTAGGCGGGCCGCGCTCTCCCTGCTGCTCGGGCTGCCGGCCTGTGCCTCCGTCGTGCCCTTCAACGAGGTCGTGCTGGCCCCGGTGCTGCGCGGCGAGCGGACGGCGGTGCTGATGCGCTTCGTCGTGACCGGCGAGGACGGCCGGGACCTGCCGCCATTCGAAAATGCGATGGGCGATGACGGCCTTGGCCTCGCCATCGGCGACTTCGACAGCGCCGGCGTGCCGACGCGGCGGATCATCGCCGCCCGATTCCCGAGCGAGGCGGCGCAGGCGGCGGGGGCGGTGATCCTGTTCCTGCCGCCGGGCTACCACTACCTGGCGATGCAGGGCGCGCGGCGGACGGATGCCTTCAGCTACGAGGCCGGGTTCCGCGCCGCGCCGCGGTGGCGCGTCGCCGTGCCGGCGCAGGTGCCGCTGCTCTATGCCGGGAGCTTCCGCCTGCGCGCCCGCCCGATCAGGCTGCTGTTCGGCGATGTCGTCATCGGCCAGGTCGATCAGGACGCGACGGTGGTGGAGGACGAGGCCGCCTGGGCACGTACGCTTGCGGAGCGCGACCTGCCGCGGCTCGGCCCCCCGCTGACCCGGCTCGCGGTGCGCCATGCGGGGCCCGTGCTGCTGGGCACGCCGCGCTCCTAGGGGCAGGCGCCGCGCGCAGGACCGGGAACGCGGCGGAGGGAATCGTTCCGCGATGCACGCGGCCTGTGCGCCGGCGATCGCGGCCCGGGCGCCCGCCTGGACAGGCAGGGCGGCGGCGCGAATACTCCGGCCATCCTGAACCGGAGACCCCCGCCATGCCGAAGCCCGTGACATCGCCCGTTCCGCGTCGCCACGTCCTGGCCGGGCTCGCGGCAGCGCCGGCGCTGCTGGCGGCGGGGCAGGCCGCCGCACAGGCCGGCGGCACGGTGAACTTCGTCGGCTGGTCCGCCGCCGTGGACCAGGTGCGCGCGCAGATCTCCGCCTTCGAGCGCGCGACGAACCTGCGCGTGAACTACGAGAACTTCCCCTGGGCGCAATACCGCACCGCGCTCGTCACCCGCCTGGTCGGCAATGCGCCGATCGACGTCGCCTGGATCTCCGACGCCTGGCTGCCGGAATTCGCCGAGGCCGGCTGGCTCGCGGAGATCAACGACGCGCCGCAGCTCATGCGCTACAACGCCGAGGCCGCGGACTACTGCACCCAGTCGATGACCTATCGGGGCAAGCAGTACGGCCTCGCCTACTACGGCGACCACATGAGCTTCATGTACAATACGGAGATCCTGCAGCGCGCCGGCATCGCCGCGCCGCCGACCACCTGGGAGGAGGTCGTGCAGCAGTCGCTGCGGATCAAGCAGCAGGGCATCGTCGAGCATCCGCTGCTGCTCTCGCTGGCGGCCGACACCTGGCTGATCGAGTTCGTCTCCGCCCTAACCTACGCCTTCGGCGGGCGCATGGTGGACGACCAGGGCAATGCCGTGATGGCCGATGCCAACCGCGGCTCGGTGCGCGCGGCGCGCTTCATCCGGGAGGCGATCGCGACCCACCGCATCGTCTCGCCCGGCGCGGTGGAGACGCCGGAGATCAACGGGCTTCGCGCCATCGGCAGCGGCCAGCACGCCTTCGGCATCGTGCCGACCTACCGCATCCGCGCGCTCAACGATCCCTCGCAGGCGACGGCGGCGGGGAAGATCCGCATCGCGCTGATGCCGAAGGGCGGGCCGGACGGCACCAATGCGACGCTCGGCTGGATCCGCTTCTACGGGATGACGCCGGGCGCGCGGCAGGACCGGGCCCGGCGCGAGCGCGCGCTGCGCTTCATGGAGTTCTTCGGCGGCCGCGACACGGCCGGCAACTACTCGATGCAGAAGCTGCTGCTGACCGATGTCGGCCTGCCGAGCTGCGCCATGCCGGTGAACAACGACCCGGAGGTCGCCGCCTTCTGGGACCGCTGGGCCGGCGGCGGCGCGGTGATCGCGCAGCAGGCGACGCTGGCGCGCAAGAAGGACACCATCTCCCCCTGGTTCGGCGAATGGGTCGAGACCTCGAACCAGGCCTGGCAGGCCGTCTGCCTCGGCCGCGCCGAGCCGGAGGCGGGGATGCGCACGGCCGCCGCGAAGTGGACCGAGCTGCGCCGCGCGTTCCGTTGAGGTGTTCGCCACGCTGAATCGGCGGTTCGGCTACGACGAGCGCAGCGCCGCCATCCTGGTCTTCCCGGTGGTGGCGGTGCTGCTGGTCGTCGCGGCCTACCCGATCCTCTATTCCTTCTGGGTCAGCCTGCACGACATCGTGCTGACCCGCCCGCTGCGCCGGCCTTTCGTCGGCGCCGACAACTACCTCCGCATCTTCGAGGATGAGCGCTTCTGGCTCGCGGTCTCGCGCACCACGGTCTACACGCTGGTGACCGTCGCCGTGACCTCGGTGCTCGCGCTGCTGGTCGCGCTGCTGCTGAACGAGGCCTTTCCCGGCCAGCGCCTGCTCGCGGCGCTGCTGCTCGTGCCCTGGGCGACGCCTTCCGTCGTGAACGGCCTGATGTGGAAATGGATCTACGATCCGACCTACGGGCTGCTCAACGCGCTGCTGGTGCAGATGGGCCTGCTGGAGCGATACCGCGCCTGGCTCGGCGACCCCGACCTCACGCTGCTGCTGATCGCCAATGCGGCGATCTGGAAGCAGATGCCGCTGGCGGCGCTGCTGCTGATCGTGACGATGAAGGCGATCCCGGAGGATCTCTACCGCGCCGCCAAGGTGGACGGCGCCAACGTGTTCCAGCGCTTCGTCCATGTCACGCTGCCGGCGCTCAGGCCCGGGCTGATGCTGGTGCTGGTCTATGAGACGATGATCAGCATCCGCCATTTCGACCTGTTCCTGATCATGACGCAGGGCGGGCCGGGCGATGCCAGCTTCACCCTCTCCTGGCTGATCTATGTCGAGACCTTCCGCAGCCTGCGCTTCGGCACCGGTGCGGCGATGAGCTACGTGCTGGCGATGGCGACCTTCCTGCTGTCCTGGGCGGTGATCCGCTGGCTGGGGAAGCGCATCTGATGGCCGGCCGCCCGCTCGCGCCCCGCATCGGCCGCGCGCTGCTGCTGGCGCTGTTTTCCGCGCTGTTCGTGCTGTACGTCGCGGGGCCGGTCGCCTGGCTCGTCTCCTCCTCGCTGCAGACCGAGGCGCAGATCACCGCCATCCCGCCGAACTGGCTGCCGCCCGAGCTCAACTTCGGCAATTTCGACGCGATCCTGAACGCCGCCGAGCGCCAGGTGACGTACGAGACGCGCCGCCAGGGCGATCCGGCCACCGGCGGCTTCCTGCCATCGGGTGCGGCGAACCTGATCCCCTCGCTCTGGAACAGCCTGACGGTCGGGCTCTGGGTCGCGGCGCTGAACCTGCTGGTCAGCGTGACCGCGGCCTATGCCATCGCGGTGATCGATTTCCGCGGCCGGCGCGCGACGCTCTACACCGTGCTGGCGACGCGCGTGGTGCCGGACATCGCGCTGATCGTCCCGCTCTTCCTGGTGATCCGCAACCTCGGGCTGATCAACACGCTGGGCGCGCTGGTGGTCACCTACCTCGCCATCACGGTGCCCTTCACCATCTTCATCCTGATCTCCTATTTCGAGGGCATCCCGCGCGATCTCTACCGTGCCGCGCGCATCGACGGCTGCGGGCATTGGGGGGCGCTGCGGCACGTGTATCTGCCGCTCTCGCTGCCGGCGCTGGTGGCCTCGCTGACCTTCGCGTTCCTCACCTCCTGGAACGAGTTCGTCTTCGCGCTGGTGCTGACGCAGAACGTCGCGGCGCAGACCCTGCCGATCGTCATCTCGGGATTCGTGATGGACTTCACCACCAGCTTCTCCTTCGTCAACGCCGCCGGCGTCATCGCCATCATCCCGCCCGTGCTGATGGCCGTGCTGTTCCAGCGCTACATCGTCTCCGGCCTGACCGCCGGCGCCGTGAAGGGCTGAGCCGCCATGGCCACCATCGCCTGCGAGGCACTGACCAAGCGATACGGCAGCGTCGTGGCCGTGGACCGGCTGGACCTGACGATCCGGCATGGCGAGTTCATGGTCCTCCTCGGCCCCTCGGGCTGCGGCAAGACCACCACGCTCAACATGATCGCCGGGCTCGAGGAGATCAGCGAGGGCAGGCTGCTGTTCGACGAGAAGGACGTCACCTGGCAGCCGCCGCACCGGCGGGAGGTGGCGATGGTGTTCCAGTCCTACGCGCTCTACCCGAACAAGACCGTGCGCGAGAACATCGCCTTCCCGCTCGCGCTGCGCCGCGTGCCAAGGGCCGAGATCGCGCGCGCCGTGGAGGAGGTGGCCGGCCAGCTCGAGATCGCGCATCTGCTCGAGCGCCGCCCCTCCCAGCTCTCGGGCGGGCAGCGCCAGCGCGTGGCGCTCGGCCGGGCCATCGTGCGCAAGCCCAGCGTGTTCCTGATGGACGAGCCGCTGTCCAACCTCGATGCCGCGCTGCGCCTGTCCATGCGCAGCCTGATCAAGCACCTGCACCAGCGTCTGGCCGCCACCTTCGTCTATGTCACGCATGACCAGGCGGAGGCGATGACGCTCGCCGACCGCATCGCGGTGATGAAGGGCGGGCTGATCCAGCAGCTCGACACGCCGGAGGGCATCTATGCCCGCCCCGCCAACAGCTTCGTCGCGAGCTTCCTCGGCAGCCCGCAGATCAATCTGATCGCCGGCGAGATCGCACCGGATGGCGCCTTCGTCCGCGGCGCACTGCGCCTTGCGCTGCCGCCAGGGGCTGCCGCGCCGGGGCGCGAGGTGCTGCTCGGCCTCCGGCCCGAGGATGTCGCGGCGCCGGCATCCGGGCTCGCCACGCTGGAAGCGCGGGTCGATCTCGTCGCGCCGCTCGGCTCGGAGACGCTGCTGGAGGTGGTGGCGCCCGGCGATGTCGCGCTGACGCTGCGCGTCGCCAAGGAGTGGCGCGCCCGCGCCGGGGAGACGATCGCCTTCGGGGTGGACCCGGCACGGCTGCACCTGTTCGACCGCGCGACGGAGCAGCGCCTGTGACCGTGCCGCCGCCGCCCGGACCCGGCGGCCTGATCGGCCGGGCGCTGCGGCGGCGCGAGGACCGGCGGCTGCTCCTCGGCCGCGGCGGCTTCGTGGACGACCTTCCGGACCCGCCGCGCTGTCTGCATGCGGTGTTCGTCCGGAGTCCGCACCCGCATGCGGGGATCGGCGGCATCGACGCCGCGGCGGCGCTGGCGCGGCCCGGCGTCGTCGCGGTGCTGACCGGGCGGGACCTCGCCCCCCATGTCGCGCCGCTGCGCATGGCCCCGCCGATCGAGGGCCTCTTGCCGATGGAGATGCCGGTCCTGCCGACGGAGGCCGCGCGCTTCGTCGGCGATCCGGTCGCGCTGGTGCTGGCCGAGGCGCGCGGCGCCGCGGAGGACGCGGCGGAACTCGTTGAGGTGGCGTGGCAGCCGCTGCCCGCCATCGCGGACCTCGAACAGGCCAAGGCCGCGGCGGCGCTGGTGGACCCTTCGGTGCCGGGCAACCGCGTCTCGCACCAGGCCTTCGCGACGCCGGGCCTCGCGGCCGCCTTCGCCCGCGCCGACCGCGTGGTGGAGGCGCGCTTCGGCCAGCAGCGCCAGACCCATGCGCCGCTCGAGCCGCGCGGCCTGCTCGCGATCTGGGATGCGGGGCGCGAGCACCTGACCATGCGCGTCGGCACCCAGGCGCCGCATCCCTACCGCAGCGCCATCGCCGCGCGGCTCGGCCTGGCCGAGCACCGGATCACCATCGAGAGCCCGGAGATGGGCGGCGGCTTCGGCCAGAAGATCATCCCGCTGCGCGAGGATCTCTGCCTCGCCGCCGCGGCCCGGCTTCTCGACAGGCCGATCCGTTGGCGCGAGACGCGCGGCGAGAACCTGACGGCCGCGATGATGGCGCGCGAGGAGGTCGTCACGACGCGGGTCGCGGTCAGCGCCGATGGCCGCCTGCTCGGCCTCACCTGCGCGATGGAGGTGGATTTCGGCGCCTGGTCCTTCTTCCCGGCCAACTACATGGCGCGCGTCGTCGCGATGATCCTCCCCGGGCCGTACCGCGTGAGGGAGTACGGCTACGACGTCCGGGTCTGGCTGACGAACAAATGCCCCGCCGGCCCGATGCGCGCGCCGATGGCGATCGCCTCCTGGGTGATGGAAGGCACGATGGACGCGGTCGCGCGCGAACTCGGCCTCGATCCGCTCGAGCTGCGGCGGCTGAACTCGCTCACCGATGCCGACCTGCCCTTCGTCACCGCGACCGGGGAGCGCTATGACGCGCTGACCCCGCGCGCCACGCTCGACGCCGCGGCCGAGGCGATCGGCCATGCCGCGCTGCGCGCCCGACAGCGCCAGCCAGGCGACAGGCTGCTCGGCCTCGGCCTCTGCACGGTGGTGGAGAGCACGACCTACGGATCGGCCTTCTACAAGGCGGCCGGCATCCCAGGCTCGGGGCATGAGGTGGCGACGATCCGCGTCGAGCCCTCCGGCGTCGCGATCGCGTCCTGCGGGCTGATGGGGTCCGGCCAGGGCTACGAGACGACGCTGGCGCAGGCCGCCGCCGCGGGGCTCGGCGCCGCCTTCGGGGATGTGATGCTGCGGCTCGGCCACAGCGACATCGCGCCCTATGGCATGGGCAGCCGCGGCAGCCGCGGCGCGGCGGCGGGCGGCGGCGCGCTCTACATGGCCGGGCTCCGGCTGAAGGCAAAGGTGCTGGCGATCGCGGCGGCGATGCTCGACCTCAACAGCGCCGACGGGCTCGACCTGCGGGAGAGCCAGGTGCTGCGCCTCGTCGGCGGCGCCTGGGACGCCACGGGGCTGACGCTCGCGCAGGTGGCGCGCACCGCGCATCTCGATCCGTTGCGCCTGCCGCCGGGGATGGAGCCCGGGCTGCACACCGTGCTCGCCTTCGATCCGCCGGCGATGACCTACACCAACAGCACCCATGCCTGCGCGGTGGAGATCGACCCCGCGACCGGCGCGCTGCTGATCCTGCGCCATGTCGTGGCCGAGGATTGCGGCACGCGGATCAACCCGCTGGTCGTGGAAGGCCAGACGCATGGCGCCACCGCGATGGGCCTGTCGGGCGCGATGCTGGAGCACGCCGCCTATGGCGCGGATGGCCAGGCGCTCGCCGGCTCCTTCATGGACTACGCCATCGCGCGCGCCGCCGACCTGCCGGGCTTCGAGCTCTCCCACCACGACCGGCCGAGCCCCGGCACGCCCGCCGGCATCAAGGGCATGGCCGAGGGCGGCACGATGGGCGGCATCGGCGCGCTGATGAACGCCGTGAACGACGCGCTGGCGCAGATGGGCGCGCGGCTCGAAAGCCAGCCGGCGACGCCGGCGCGGATCTGGGCGGCGCTGCAGGCCGCGAAGGTGAGGACATGAACGAAGGCACGCTGCCCCGCATCGGCTTCATGGGGATCGGCATCATGGGCGGCCCGATGGCCGGCCATCTGCGCGCGGCGGGCCATCCGCTCGCCATCGCCAACCGCTCGCGCGGCCCGCGCACGGAGGCGCTGCTGGCCGCGGGCGCGGGCTGGGCCGAAAGCCCCGCCGCGCTGGCCGCGACGAGCGACATCGTCATCACCATCCTCGGCTTCCCGCAGGATGTGGAGCAGGTCTGGCTCGGCGCCGAGGGCCTGCTCGCCGGCGCGCGGCCGGGCACGCTGCTCATCGACATGACCACCTCCTCGCCGCAGCTTGCGGTGCGCCTCGCGGAAGCTGCCGCAGCGAAGGGCTGCGCGGCGCTGGACGCGCCGGTCTCGGGCGGCGACATCGGCGCGCGCAACGCCACGCTCTCGATCATGGCGGGCGGCGCGCCGGAGGCCTTCGCGCGTGCCGAGCCGGTCTTCGCGCGGATGGGCAAGGCGATCCGCCACATGGGCGGGCCGGGTGCGGGGCAGCACACCAAGATGGCGAACCAGATCGCCATCGCATCCGCGGTGATGGGCGTGGCGGAGGCGCTGGCCTATGCGCGCCGCGCCGGCCTGGACGGCGATGCGGTGCTCGCCGCGCTCGCACCGGGCGCGGCGGGTTCCACCCAGCTCAACGTGATGGGGCCGAAGATGCTGGCGGGCGATTTCGCGCCGGGCTTCATGGTGAAGCATTTCCTCAAGGACCTCGGCATCGCGTTGACGGAGGCCGAGGCGATGGGTCTCGACCTGCCCGGCATGGCGCAGTCGCGCCGCCTGTTCGAGCGCGTCGCCGCGGACCTCGGCGGCGAGGTCGGAACCCAGGCGATCATCAGCGCCTATCGGTAGCGCGCGAAGGCGCGGCGGGAGGCGTCCGCGAAATCCGGGGTCACCTGCATCTCGGCGACCAGGCCCGGCGCGGGCCGCGATCATGTGCGCCGAGCCCGGCCGCCCGCACCGCCCGCATCGCGACGACATGGGCGCGCGCCGGATAGAGCGGGCCGGTCGCCACGATCAGCCCTGCCAGCAGCAGGATCAGCGTCCAGAACTGCGCCGGCAACCCCGCTGCCGCCGCCTGCAGCCTCGCCTCGCGCGCCGCCTCCACCTGGTTCGTCTCGTCGAGCAGGTCGAGCGCGAAGCGGTCGGGGAGGGTCGCCGCGGCGGCATGGGCGGCCCGTTCCAGCGCCTCCGCGGCCTGCTGCGTGGCGGGGTGGCGGCTGGCCAGCGACATGGCGGGGAACTCCTCCGTCGCGATGCTGTGCAGGTAGCGCCCGATCGCGGGCAGCATCTCCTGCCCGGCCAGGCCGAGCCGCTCCGCCAGCCGCACCGGCCCGGCGAGCGCCGCCGAGGCCGCCCCGAGCCCCATGAAGATCGCGTAGAGCAGGCCGGGCGGCAGGTCATGGAGGGCGGGCGGCACGGGGCTCCTGTGCAGGCTCGGAACGCGGCACGGCGAGGTTGCCCCGCGCTTCCTCACCAGGCGGTCAGCGCGGAGGCCGCGCAGCACGGGCTGGCGCGTTCACGGTTTCTCAACTATCTGCCCGGACGGGCGGCCAGGAGCGGCGCCCGCTTCGCCCCCGGCGCCACAGGAACGCGGCGGCCGGTGGCGGCCAGAGCCGAGGCGCCCGCATGCCGAGCCGTCTTCCCGCCGCCCTTGCCCTTGCCGGCCTCCTGGCCGGCGCCCTGCCCGCCGCCGCCGCGCCGGACCCGCTGGAGCCGGTGAACCGGCGCATCCATGCGCTGAACCAGGGGTTGCAGGCCCGGGTGCTGGGGCCCGCCGCCGAACTCTACATCGCCGCGACCTCGCCCGGCTTCCGCGACGGCCTGTCGAATGCGCTCGGCAATCTCGGGGAGCCGATCTCGGCGGTCGGCAGCCTCGCCGTGGGCGAGTTCGGGCGGGCGGCGAATGCGACGCTCCGCTTCGGCATCAACACCACGCTCGGCCTGGGCGGCATCCATGACGCGGCGACGCCGCTGGGTTTCCCGCGCCGGCCGATGCCGCCGGCGGACGTGGCCTGCCGCTGGGGCGTGCCGAGCGGGCCCTTCCTGGTCCTGCCGCTGCTCGGCCCCTCCACGCTGCGCGATGCCGGCGCGGTCGCGGCGACGGGCTTCGCGCTGTCGCAGCTGGTCGGGCCCGAGATGTTCCTCGGCTGGCGCGCCGGCGACCTCTTCACCGGCTATGCCGGCATCCACCACGAGCTCCGCCGCATCGACGAGGCGGCGCTGGATTCCTACGCGGTCCACCGCAGCGCCTACCTCCAGCGCCGCGCCGCCGCCTGCCCGGCTGATCGCCTGGCGGAGGAGGAGGAGGCGGAGTGACCCCCTGCCCGCCGCCGCAACGCTTTCCTAACGGCGGCGGGCGATGCTGAACCGGACCCCCGGCGCGGCGATCCCGCCGCGCAGGACGTGAGGCCACCGCCATGCGCAGCGCCATTCCCGCGGATCCCATGCAGCGCCGGGCCGCGGCACCGCTGCACCGGCACGCCCCGGGATGCGGCTGCGCGCCGCTCGGCCGCCGCGGCCTGTTCGCGCTCGCGGCCGGCGGCGCGGCCTGGATGGCCGGGGAGGCGGCGGCCGCCACAGGGCGCTACGAGGCGATGCTGGTGAACTGCATCGATCCCCGCTTCACCACGCCGAGCTTCCTCTGGATGAGCTCGCATGGGCTGCGCGACCGCTACAGCCAGTTCGCCATCGCCGGCGGGCCGATCGGCGCGGTGCATCCGCGCTTCGCCGGCTGGCATGGCGCCTTCTGGGACAATCTCGGGATCACGGTGCAGCTGCACGCGATCCGGCGCGTGGTGGCGATGACGCACCGCGACTGCGGCGCGGCGAAGCTCGCCTTCGGCGAGGCCGGCGTCGCCGGGCGGGTGGCGGAAACGGCGAGCCATGCCGAAGCGCTGCGCAGCTTCGCCGCGGAGGTGGCGCGTCGCCAGCCCGGTCTCGGGCTGATGCTCGCCATCATGGACCTCGACGGCACCATCGAGCGGGTCGGGGTTTAGCCGGCGGTCACTCGGGCGGCGGTCGCCGCCCGCGCGTGCTCTTCGTCATCGCACGTGCGGCCTTCGAGGCAAGGCGCCGCTCGACGCTGCCGCGCGTCGGCCGGGTGGGGCGGCGCGGCGGTGGCGGCGGTGCGGCCGCTTCCCGGATCAGATCGACGAGGCGCGCGATCGCATCCTCCCGGTTGCGGAGTTGCGTCCGATGCTGCTGCGCCATGATGATCAGGATGCCGTCCTCCGTGAGCCGCCGGCCCGCGAGCGGGACGAGCCGCTTCTTCACCGCCTCCGGCAGCGCGGTCGAGCGTGCGACATCGAAGCGCAGCTGCACGGCGGACGAAACCTTCTGCACGTTCTGGCCGCCGGCCCCCGACGCCCGCACGAATGTCAGGTCGATCTCATCGTCGGGGATGGTGATCCTCGGACTGACGCGGATGGGCATGGGGTCAGCAGCCCGCCACCGGCGGGATCGCGCAGCACAGGTTCGCTTGCCGCCCGCCGGGGCCGGGGGCGCGGGCGAAGCGCGCCCCGGGCGCGGCGTCGGGGAGGGTGCGGGCCATGCGCCGGCTTATCCGCCGCCGCGCGGCGCGGCGTCCAGCGGCGTGACGCCGCCGCCGGCGCGCGGCCGGAACGCGCGAAGGGCGCCGGGGGGTGGCCCCGGCGCCCTTCGCCGTTGCGTCCCCGGCGCCTTTCGCGCGCCGGGGACGTGAAGCGGGACGCTAGCCGAGCCGCTCCCCATGCTGGGTCACATCGAGACCCTCGCGCTCCTCCTCCTCGGTGACGCGCAGGCCGACGATCACGTCCACCACCTTGAGCAGGATGAAGGTGGCGACCGCGGTGAAGACGAAGGTGCCGGCCACCGCGTAGCCCTGGATGATGAACTGGGCCATGCTGCCGCTGACGCCTTCCGGCGAAGCCGTGGTCGCCGAGAGCGGGCCGTAGGCGAAGAGACCGGTCAGCATCGCGCCGGCGATGCCGCAGACGCCGTGCACGCCGAAGGCGTCGAGGCTGTCGTCGTAGCCGCACCAGTGCTTGAGCGCGGTCGCGCCCCAGAACCCGGCAAGCCCCGCGACGACGCCGATGAGCAGCGCCGGCATCGGCAGGACGAAGCCGGCCGCCGGGGTAATGGCGACGAGGCCCGCCACCGCGCCGGAGATCGCCCCGAGCACGCTCGGCTTGCCCTTGACCATCCACTCCGCGAGCAGCCAGGCCATCACGCCCGCCGCCGCGGCGATCTGCGTGACGAGCATCGCCATGCCCGCGCGCGCCCCGGCGCCGCCGGCAGAGCCTGCGTTGAAGCCGAACCAGCCCACCCAGAGCAGCGCCGCGCCGATCACCGCGAGGCCCAGGCTGTAGGGCGACATGTTGTCATGCCCGTAGCCGGTGCGCTTGCCGATCACCACGGCGGCCACCAGGCCGGCCACGCCCGCGTTGATGTGCACCACCGTGCCGCCCGCGAAATCCAGCGCGCCGAGGGCGAAGATCCAGCCATTCGGGTGCCACACCCAGTGCGCCACCGGCGAATAGACCAGAAGCGTCCAGAGCGTGATGAACAGCATCAGCGCGGAGAACTTCATCCGGTCCGCCACGGCGCCGGTGATCAGCGCCGCGGTGATGATCGCGAAGGTCATCTGGAAGGTGACGAAGACGCTTTCGGGGATGGTGAAGGCCACCGCCGCATCGCCAGTGCCGAGGGTGAAGGGCTTGTCCCAGTTCGCCTCGATGCCCCGCAGCAGCACCTTCGAGAGATCGCCGAAATAGGCGCCGCCCTCGCCGAAGGCGATCGAATAGCCGACCACCATCCACAGCACGCCGACCAGGCCGCAGATCGCGAAGGACTGCATCATGGTCGCCAGCACGTTCTTCTTCCGCACCATGCCGGCGTAGAACAGCGCGACGCCGGGGACTGTCATCATCAGCACGATCGCGGTGCTGGTGAGCATCCAGGCGGTGTCGCCGGTGTCGATCTTGGCGTCTTCCGCCATGGCGGCGCCGGCCACCAGCATGGCCGGCAGCGCGAGAGCCGCGCTGCGCGCAAGCATCCTCATTCCAGTGATTCCCTTGTTGCTGTAAGGCCGCGGGACGCTCAGAGCGCCGCGCCGTCGGTTTCGCCGGTGCGGATGCGCAGCGCGCGCTCCAGGTCCAGCACGAAGACCTTGCCGTCGCCGATCTTGCCGGTGCGCGCGGCGTTCGCGATCGCCTCGACCACCGCATCCACCATCTCGGCGGGGACGGCGACCTCGATCTTGAGCTTGGGCAGGAAGCTCACATGGTATTCGGCACCGCGGTAGATCTCGGTCTGGCCCTTCTGCCGGCCGAACCCCTTCACCTCGGTCACCGTGAGACCCTGCACGCCGAGCGGGGTGAGCGCATCGCGCACCTCGTCGAGCTTGAAGGGCTTGATGATCGCCATCACCAGCTTCATCGCGCCGCTATCCCCTTTCCTGGCACCACTTCACCGAGACGCAATCCAAGCCGCGTGCCACGGCCCGTTCATGCCGTTGCCGCACCGCCGTCCAGCGCCCCTGCGCCGGTTCCGCCCGGCCCGAACTTTGGCCGAGCAGAATCGGCTGCCTATTTCTTGGGCAATTGCACAGCCCTTGCCGAACTGCCCCGGCACCGCGACCTTCGCGCCATGCCCGAGACCCTCGAAGTCGATGTCTGCATCCTCGGCGCCGGCCCGGTCGGCGCCACCCTCGCCGCCACGCTCGCCGCGGCAGGCGTGCGGACCGCCGTGCTCGACCGCGCGCCCCTGCCGCCGATGGAGCTGCCGGATTTCGACGGCCGCGCCTATGCGATCGCGCTGACCAGCCAACGCCTGCTCGCGGCGTCCGGCATCTGGGACCGGCTGCCGGCGCCGCCGCAGCCGATCGAGCACATCCGCGTGCTGGACGGCGCGCCGGGCCGGGCGCCCTCCCCGCTGCGGCTCACTTTCCATGCCGCGGAGGTCGGCAGCGGAGCTTCCCGGGGGGCGCCATTCGGCTGGATGGTGGAGGCGCGCGCGCTCCGCGTCGCGCTGAACGCGCAATTGCCGCGCCTGGCCAATCTCTCGGCCTTCGCGCCCGCCGAGGCGACCGTCACGCGCCACGCCGACCGGGCGGAGATCGCGGTGGCCGGCGGGAAGCTGATCCGCGCGCGGCTGGTGGTCGGGGCCGAGGGCCGCGGCAGCCCGCTGCGCCAGGCCGCCGGCATCCCGGTGACGCGCTGGGACTATGGCCAGATCGGCATGGTTGGCGCCTTCGCCCATGAACTGCCGCACCGCGCGACGGCGCTCGAGATGTTCCTCCCCAACGGGCCCTTCGCGCAGCTGCCGCTGGCGGGCCCGGGCGGCTTCGGCACGGCGGCGCTGCCGCATGCCTCGGCCTTCGTCTGGTCCGACCGCACCGAGATCGCCCGGCATGTGCTGGCCATGGACGAGGACCGCTTCGGGCGGGAACTCGCGCGGCGCATGGATGGCCGGCTCGGCCGCATCCGGCCGATCGGGCGGCGCTGGTCCTATCCGCTTGCCGCGCTCTGGGCGCATCGCTTCACGGCGGAGCGGCTGGCGCTGGTCGGGGACGCGGCGCACGGCATCCACCCGATCGCCGGGCAGGGCCTCAACCTCGGCTTCCGCGATGTCGCGGCCCTGGCGGAGGAGGTGATCGCCGCCGTCAACGGCAACCAGGACCCCGGCGGCGCGGCGGTGCTGGCGCGCTACCAGGCCCGCGCGCGGCCGGATGCGATGCTGATGCTCGGCGCGACCCACGCGCTCGAGAAGCTGTTCGGCAACGGGATCGCGCCGGTGCGCTGGGCGCGGCGGCTCGGCATCGCCGCGGTGGACCGCATCCCGCCGCTGAAGCGCGCCTTCGCCGAGCGGGCGATGGGGATGACCGGGACGGGCGGCCTGCTCGGCGGGCAGGGGCTCGGCGGGTAGCGCCCTACCGCCCTGCCTCGCAGCGCAGCATCAGCGTGCTCCGGTGCGCGATGTCGCCCACATCGGCGGCGCTGCGGTCGGGGCCGCGGCTCTCGGCGGTGCGGAACTCCACGCCGGCGCGGCGGAGGAAGGCCTGCGCGGCCCCGCCGGTGACCGCGAAATTGACGTTGTCCACGTTCTGCACCCGGCGGCTGTCCAGCTTGGACACCACCACCCCGACCACATGCCCCTGCAGGTCGAGCAGCGGCCCGCCGGAATTGCCGGGCTGCACCTCGGCGCTGATCTGGATGTTGTTCGGGTCGTTGCGCACCCCGGCCAGCGCGTTCACCACGCCACGCGTCAGCTTCGGATCGGAGGACAGCAGCCCGGCCAGCGGGAAGCCATAGGCGATCACGTCCTCGCCGCGGCGGAGCGCGGGGCCGGTGCGGAAGGCCAGCACCGGGCCGGCATTGCCCGGGATCGTCAGCACCGCGAGATCGAGCGCGGCATCCACCCGCGCCGGCGGCACGGCGGCGAGCCAGCGGCCATCGGGCGTGCGCGCCAGGATCCGGTCGCAGCCTTCCACCACATGGTGGTTGGTCAGCACGCGGTCCGGCGCGATCAAGAAGCCGGTGCCGGAGGAGACGCGGCGCGCCTGCGGATTGGGCCTCGCCTGCGCCACCGGCGGCGCGGCGGGTGCGTGGGCGGCGGCGGTCGTCAGTTCCACCCGGGGGTTCGCGCAGATATCCTGGTCGCGGGCGATGCTCTCCCGCCCATCGGCCAGCACGAGGCGCACATCGAAGCGGCAGCCGGCCTCGGGGCTCACCCGCAGGCTGAACGCCATGCCGGGGGGCAGCGGGCCACGGTTGAGCAGGTTGGACCCCCAGTCGGACCGGCCGCTGCGCACCGCATGCAGCGCCGTCGCTTCCACCCCGGTGCGGTTGGCGATGCGCACCGGCTCCGGTGTCGGCGCCTGGGCGGCGGCGGGCATGGCCAGGGCCAGGGCAAGCAGAAGGGCAACGTGGCGCATGGGCCCGCATGTCGCGGCGCGGCCGTCCGGCGTCAACGGGGGCAAAACCTGCGCCACATCAAGGATGCGGCGCGCGGGGCGCGGCAGGTTGTCACAAATCGCCGGATGGGCCCTTGACCCTCCCATTGTGGGAGACCCCATCTGGCGGCACATGGACACGACCCCGCCCGCGATGCCCGAGGCACCGCCCGACCTCCGCCGCCTCTCCCTCCCCGTGGAAGGCATGACCTGCGCCTCCTGCGCCGGCCGCGTCGAGCGCGCGCTGCGCAAGGTGCCGGGGGTCAGCGAGGCGCAGGTGAACCTCGCGGCCGAGCGCGCCGAGATCGCTGGCGACGCCACGCCGGCCGCGCTCGCCGCGGCGATCCGCGCCGCCGGCTACGCAGTGCCGGAGGCCGAGCGGACCATCGGCATCGAGGGCATGACCTGCGCGAGCTGCGCCGAGCGGGTGGAGCGGGCGCTGGCCAGGGTGCCCGGCGTGCTCGCCGCAAGCGTGAACCTGGCGTCGGAGACGGCGCGCCTCAGGCTGCTGGCCGGGGTGGAGGAGGCCGATCTCGCCGCGGCGCTGGCGAGGGCGGGCTACCGGCTCGCCGCCATCCCCGACGATGCCGAGGCCGAGGAAGCGGCCGCGGCCGCCCGGCTCGCCCGCCAAGGGCGGGAGCTGCTGTTCGCCGCGGTGCTCGCCGCGCCCTTCCTGGCCGGGATGGCCGGGATGGCGGTGGGTGCGGACTGGATGCCGGGGGCCTGGGTGCAGCTCGGCCTCGCCACCGTGATGTTCGCCTGGTTCGGGCCGCGCTTCTGGCGCGCGGCCTGGGGGGCGCTCCGCGACCGCACCGGCAACATGGATCTGCTGGTCAGCCTCGGCACCGGCAGCGCCTTCCTGCTCTCGGCCTGGGTGATGTGGCGGCATGGCACAGCCCACGCGCATCACCTCTATTTCGAGGCCGCGGTCATCGTCCTGTTCTTCGTCCTGCTCGGCAAATGGCTGGAGGCACGGGCCAAGCGCGGCACCGGTGCGGCGATCCGCGCGCTGCTCGCGCTGCGCCCGCGCAGCGCGACGCGGCTCGATGCGGACGGGTCGGAGCATGAGGTGCCGGCCGCCTCCCTCGTCGCGGGGGATCGCGTGGTGGTGCGGCCGGGCGGGCGCATCCCAGTGGATGGCGCCGTCGAGGAGGGCGCGGCCGGCGTGGACGAAAGCGCGCTGACCGGCGAATCCCGCCCCGTCGAGAAGCTGCCGGGCGCGCGCGTCGCGACCGGGACCATCGCGCTCGACGGGCGGCTCGTGATCCGCGCCACCGCGGTCGGGCGGGAGACGGTGCTGGCGCGGGTCGCTCAGCTCGTCTCCGCCGCGCAGGCCTCGCGCGCGCCGGTGCAGAAGCTGGTGGACCGCGTGAGTGCGGTGTTCGTGCCGGTGGTGGTGGGGCTCGCCTTCCTCACCCTGCTGTTCTGGCTGGTGCAGGGCGCGGGCTTCGAGGCGGCGATCCTGCATGCCGTCGCGGTGCTGGTGATCGCCTGCCCCTGCGCGCTCGGGCTCGCGACGCCGGCGGCGATCATGGCCGGCACCGGGGCGGCGGCGCGCGCCGGCATCCTGGTCCGCGACGCGGAGGCGATCGAGCGGGCGCGGGGCGTGACGCTCGTCGCCTTCGACAAGACCGGCACGCTGACCGAGGGCCGGCCGCGGCTCGCCGCGCTGCATGCCGCGCCGGGGGAGGACGCGGCCCTCGCGCTCGCCGCCGCGCTCCAGGCCGGCAGCGAGCATCCGCTGGCGCGCGCGGTGCTCGGCGCGCATGGCGCCGCGCCGCCGCCGGTCGCGGGGTTCCGGGCGCTGCCCGGGCGCGGGGTGGAGGGTGTGGTCGCCGGCCGGCGGCTCGCGCTCGGCAGCCCGCGGCTGCTGGCGGAAAGCGGCGCGGCGGAAGGCGCGCTCGGCCTCGCGGCGCAGGCCGAGGCGGCGCAGGGACGCACGCTGGCCTGGCTGATGGACCTCGAAGCCGCGCGCGCGCTGGCGCTGCTCGCCTTCGAGGACGCGCCGCGGCCGAACGCGGCATCGGCCGTCGCGGCGCTGCGCGGCATGGGCGTCGAGGTCGCGATGCTCTCGGGCGACAGCGCGGCGGCGGCGGGTGCGGCGGCGCGCGCACTCGGCATCGGCCGCGTCGCGGCGGAGGTGCTGCCGGAGGGCAAGGCGCGCCAGGTCGCCGCCTGGCGGGCGGAGGGCGCGCGCGTCGCGATGGTCGGCGATGGGGTGAACGACGCGCCGGCGCTGGCTTCGGCCGATCTCGGCATCGCCATGGGCACGGGGACGGATGTGGCGATCGCCGCCGCGGGGGTGACGCTGATGCGCGGCGATCCGGCGCTGGTGCCGGCCGCGCTCGACATCACGCGGCGAACCTATTCGAAGGTGAAAGGGAACCTGGCATGGGCCTTCCTCTACAACCTGCTCGGCCTGCCGCTGGCGGCGCTGGGCTATCTCTCGCCGGTGCTGGCGGGCGCGGCGATGGCGCTCTCCTCGGTCTCGGTGGTGGCGAACGCGCTGCTGCTGAGCCGCTGGAAGCCCCCCGCGGCATGACGGATGGCCCGCAGCGCCCCTGCGCCGAAGGCCCGGGCCGCGCGCGCCGGCAGGCGGGCATGACGATCGGGGAGGCGGCCGCGCGCTCCGGCGTCTCGGCCAAGATGATCCGCCACTACGAGGCGATCGGGCTGATCGCGGCCGAGCGCCGCGCCAACAACTACCGCACCTACACCCAACGCGACGTCGCGATCCTGCGCTTCATCCGCCATGCGCGCGACCTCGCCTTCCCGCTCGAGGATGTGCGGCGGCTGCTCGGGCTCTGGGGCGATCGCGGGCGCGCCTCGGCGGATGTGAAGCGGCTCGCGCTCGGCCATGTGGAGGCGCTCGAGGCGAAGGCGGCCTCGCTCAACGCCATGGCCGGGAGCCTGCGGCACCTCGCGGAGCATTGCGCCGGGGACGAGCGGCCGGACTGCCCGATCCTGGCAGAGCTGGAAGGCGCCCCGGCGGGCTGATGGCGATGGGTTGACGGCAGCGGCGGCGCGGCGCTTCTACGCGCCGCCCGCGAGCAAGGAGCCCCGCCGCATGACGCCCGAGATCAAGTCCGCCCTGATGGGCGTGACCACCGCCACGCTGACCACCGTGCTGCTGAAGAAGGGCGTGCGGTTCTGCTACGTCAACGGCGCGCGGCCGATCGTGCCGGGCAACTTCACCCGCATCGTCGGGCCCGCCTTCACGCTGCGCTTCACGCCGACGCGCGAGGACCTGGCGACGGTGGACAGCTGGTCCTCCCCGCGCTCCACCCGCGCCGCGATCGAGGACATGCCGGAAGGCTGCGTCGCCATTGCCGATGCGATGGGTCTGACCACGGCCGGGATCTTCGGCGACATCCTCTGCGCCCGGATGAAGGTGAAGGGCGTGGCCGGCCTGGTGACGGACGGCATGGTGCGCGACGGCCAGGGCGTGATCGGCACCGGGCTGCCGGTGTTCTGCCAGGGCTATGTGGCCCCGGCCTCGGTGGCGGGGCTGAACTTCGTCGGCTGGCAGGAGACGATCGGCTGCGGCGGCGTGACGGTGGTGCCCGGCGACATCGTGGTGGCGGATGGCGACGGCGCCGTGGTGATCCCCCAGGCGCTGGTCGCCGCCGTGACGGAGGCGGCGGTCGAGCAGGAGCGGCTCGAGGGCTGGATCATGCAGGAGGTCGGCAAGGGCCTGGCGCTGCCCGGCCTCTACCCCGCCAATGCCGAGACCAAGGCGCGCTACGAGGCGGACAAGGCGGCCGGGCGGGTCTGACGGCGCGCCCGGTCGCGCGCGCAAGCACTGGCGGCCGGCAAAGCCGGCCGGGGCCATCAGGCAAAGAAAAGGGCCAGCGGCGTGCCGCTGGCCCTCAAGGTGTTGGTCCAGTGCGGCGCAAGAGGCGCCCGAACTGGAACCGCCGGGAGAAAACGTCGAGGCATCGCCTTGACGCAATGCACAATGGCACCCGACGCCTCGCGGCTCCATGGCTTGCACGTTAAGGTTGCGCAATCCTGTCGAAAAAAGGCGACTGCGACGGTTCTGTCTCCGTCACGGAGTGCGGCGGATCAGTCCTCGCGCTGCGGGTAGGCGTACGGGGCGACGAGGGCGACGGAGAACATCGCGAGCGTCAGCACGCCGAGATCGCCGGTGGCCCAGACCAGCAGCACGCCAAGCCCCGCGGCCAGCAGGAGCACCGCGGTGAAGAACACATCGGCGGCGCGGAGAATGACCCAGTCGTGCATCGTCGTCCTTCCAGACCGTCCCTCGGCGGGTGCGGGGCGCTGCGCCGGGAGGAGAGGCGCCGCGACTCGGCCACAACCGAACATAGCCTGACAATGCAACGCGGATGCCACAATGTAAGGGCGAAGTTTTTCAGACGGTTACGATTTCGCGAGCGCCACGGCGACCGCGAGGCGTAAAGCCTGCCGACACGGCAGAGTTGCAGAGTGTAATCGATACACAAGGACAGCCATGCCCCGCCGGCGGCACGGCGAGCCCTCAGGACCGGCCGGTGGCGGCGCGGATCGCGGTGGCGGAGGCGGCGTGCTCGGCGGCGGGGATGAAGCACCAGGGCGCATGCGGCGGCGTGCCGGCCAGTAGCGCCCCGGGCCGGCGGCGATGCGGGGCGAGCCGCCCGGCCGCCTGCCCGGCCAGCGCCTTCCGCGTCCAGCCGGGCCGCGGCAGCACCGCGATCGGCGTACCGGCCGCCAGCCGCGCCCAGCCCTGCCAGCGCGGCAGCTGCACGAGGTTGTCGGCGCCGATCACGAAGACGAAGCGCATGCGCGGAAAGCGCCGGCGGAGCGCGGCCAGCGTATCCTCCGTGTAGCGGGTGCCGAGCGCAGCCTCGATGCCGGTGGCGATCACGCGCCGGCCATCGGCGATCCGCCGCGCCGAGGCGAGCCGCGCCGCAAGCGGCGCCATGCCGGCGCGCGGCTTCAGCGGATTGCCCGGCGAAACCATCAGCCAGACCTGATCCAGCCGCAGCGCGCGGCGAACCGCCTCCGCGACATGGCGGTGCCCGTCATGGGCCGGATTGAAGCTGCCGCCGAGCAGGCCGACGCGGCGGCGATGGCGGGCGCCCCTCGGGTTGATCGTCAACGCAGCCGCACGGTCACGCGGACCGGCTGCGCGGCCAGCCCGTCATAGGTCGCGGTCCATTCGCCGGCCTCGGCCGGCAGCGCGGGGGAGAAGCCGCCGAGCGCGACATACTCCCCGCCGCGCAGCCGCCGGCCCTGCTCCTTCAGGTCGCGCACCAGCCAGGCCAGCGCGTTCAGCGGATGGCCGAGCAGCGCCGTCCCCGGCGCGCGGGAGAGCTCGCGGTCCCCGTGGCGGAGCGTGACCGTCATGCCCGCGAGCCGCGCGGCGAAGGCAGGGCTCGCTTCGGCCGGGATCGGCTCCCCCAGCACGCCGAGCCGCGCGCCGGCATTGATCGAGACCAACAGCGGCCCGGACCAGGGCACGGCGGCGCCGGCATGGACGAGATCGGGCAGCTCGATGAAGGGGATCACCGCGTCGATGTGGCGCAGCAGCGCGACCGGGTCCTCGCCGGCCTCGTTGATGCCCTCGTCGCGGATCAGCACGAGCAGGTCCGACGCGACCGCGGGCGCGATGCCGAAGCGGAGCGGCAGTTCGGCACCGGAGCGTTCGCGGAGCGTGCCGTGGAAGATCGCGCCGGCGATCGGATGCGGCACGCCGAAGCGCTGCTGCGCCGCCGGGTTGGCCAGCCCCACCTTCCAGCCGACCTGGTCGCCCCAGGGCTGGGCGAAGACCGCAACGATCCGCTCCCGCGCGCAGATGGCGTCGGCCATCGTCAGGTCGGTGCGCGGCGGCGGCGGCGCGCGGCGGTCGATGATGGCGGCGGCGAGCCGCGCGACCTCCGGCACCGTCGGGCAGGCGGCCTGCGCCGGGCGCGCCGTGAGCAGCGCGGCGAGGAGGGCGACGAGGATGGCGGCGTGCATGGCGGAATCTCCCGCGCCGCAGCCTGCCAGAATCGCGCCGGCCCTGCATCCGGCCCCGCTATGACGGACGCTCACGCTTCCATGCTCACGCCGGCGGATCGTAGCCTTCGACCAGGGCCACGTCGCTGCGGGTGCTGGCGAGCCGCAGTTCGAGCAGCGGGCGATAGTCGGCCCCGTCGTAGAAGCCCCGCAGCGCCGCCATGGAGGGGAATTCCAGGATCACCAGGCGCTTCAGGCCAAGGCTGCCCTCCACCGTCTCATGCGCGCCGCCACGCACCAGGTAGCGCCCGCCATGGGCCGCGATCACCGCCGGCACCGCGGTGCGGTAGCGCTCGAAGCCGGCCGGATCGGTGACCTCGATATTGGCGATCAGATAGGCGGGCATCCTCGTCTCCTCGGGGGGGCGTCAGCCGCGCACCTGGCCGGTGCCGATCACCTGGTAGCGATAGGTGCAGAGCTGTTCGAGCCCGACCGGGCCGCGCGCATGCAGTCGGCCGGTGGCGATGCCGATCTCGGCGCCGAAGCCGAACTCCCCGCCGTCGCAGAACTGGGTGGAGGCGTTCCACATCCCGACGGCCGAGCCGAGCCGGTCGAGGAAATGCCGCGCGGCGGCCGCGTCCTCCGTCACGATCGCCTCGGTATGCTCGCTGCCGAAGCGGCGGATGTGATCCAGCGCGGCGTCCACGCCGTCCACCACCTTCACCGAGAGCACCGCGTCCAGCCATTCGGTGCGGAAATCATCCTCCGTCGCGGGGTCGAGCGCCGGCAGGATGGCGCGCGCGCGGTCGTCGGCGCGGAAGCGGCAGCCGAGCGCGCCGAGGTCCGCGACCAGAAGCGGCAGCAGCGCGGGCGCGATGGCGGCGTCGATCAGCAGCGTCTCGGTGGCGCCGCAGATGCCGGTGCGGCGCATCTTCGCATCCGCCAGGATGCGGCGCGCCATGGCATGATCGGCGGCGGCGTGGATGTAGGTGTGGCAGAGCCCCTCGGCATGGGCGAGCACCGGCACGCGGGCTTCCTCCATCACCCGCGTGACGAGCCCCTTGCCGCCGCGCGGGATGATGAGGTCGATCAGCCCCGCCGCGCGCAGCATGGCGGCGACGAAGCCGCGATCGGCGGTGGCGGCGACCTGCACCGCGGCCTCCGGCAGGCCGGCCGCGCGCAGGCCCTCGGCGATGCAGGCATGGATCGCGCCCGCGCTGTGCAGGCTCTCCCGCCCGCCGCGCAGGATCACCGCGCTGCCGGCCTTGAGGCAGAGTGCGGCGGCGTCGGCGGTGACGTTCGGGCGGCTTTCGTAGATCATCCCGACCACGCCGATCGGCTGGGCGACGCGGCGGATGACGAGGCCGTTCGGCCGCGTCCATTCCGCCAGCACGCGCCCGACCGGATCGGGCAGCGCGGCGACCTCCTCCAGGCCCCGGGCCATCGCCTCGATGCGGGCGGGCGTCAGCGTCAGCCGGTCACGGAAGGCGGGCGTCAGATCGGGCGCGGCCGCGAGGTCCTCGGCGTTGGCGGCGAGGATCGCGCCCTGCCGGGCGCGCAGCGCGCCGGCGGCGGCGCCGAGCGCCGCATCCTTCACCGGCCGCGACGCGGCCGCGAGCGCGTGCGCCGCCTCCCGTGCGGCGCGCGCCGCAGCCTCCAGCAGGCGGGTCATCTCGTCGGTGACGGCGTTCATGGCGGGCTCCCGGGCGGGAGAGGTAGCGCCGCGGCCGTCAGCGCGCCAGCCTGAGCCCGGCGAGGCGGATGATCCCGTCCGGGTTCGGCACGAATCCCTCGAGCTCGGCCCGCATCGCCCAGAACCAGCGATAGTGGTAGAGCACGAGCATCGGCCGGTCCGCGTGCCAGATGCGCGTCGCCTCCCGGTAGAGGCGCTGGCGCTCCGGCACCGCCGTCACGGCGCGCGCCTGGACGAGCAGCGCATCGAGCCGCGGATTGGCGTATTTGCCGCGGTTGAGGAAGCCGTTCGAGGCGAGCCAGAAGGCGATGTTGCCGTCCGGGTCGGGGCGGCCGGACCAGATCTGCATGCCGGCCTCGAACTCGCCGCGGTCCTGGGCGGCGATCATCGCGGCGGCCTCACTGATCTCGAGCCGGATGTCGAAGCCGCCTTCCGCCGCCATCGCCTGGATGATCTGCGCGACCTGCGATTCCACGGGCTGGTTCGGCACGCGCAGCGTGAAGGCCACGCGGTCATGCCCGGCCGCGCGCAGCAGCGCGCGGGCGCGCGCCGGATCGCGCGCGGGCGGGGCGAGATCGGGGAAGTGGAAGGCGGTGCCGGGCGCCTCGACCTGGTTGCTCGGCGTGAAGCGGCCCTCGAGCGCGACCTGGTTGATGATCGCGCGGTCGAGCGTGAGCTCAAAGGCCTCCCGCACGCGGGGATCGGCGCCGAGCGGCCGCTGCGCCAGCGGGCCGTGGCCGACATTGATCTGCAGGCTCTGGTAGGCGATGGACGCGCCCGCGACGAGGCGCAGCCGCCGGTCGCGCTCGATCGCGGGGATGTCCGTCGGGGCGACGCGCTCGATCAGGTCGAGCTGGCCGGCGCGGAGATTGACGCCGCGCACCGTGTTGTCGGTGATCGGCAGGAAGGTCAGGCGGTCGAAATGGATGTTGGCCGCGTTCCAGTGGCCGGCGAACTTCTCCATCTCGATGCGGTCCTGCGCGATGCGGCGCGTCAGGCGGAACGGGCCGGAGCAGACCGGGTTGGTGCCGACCCGCTCGGCGAGCGGCAGGACGGACGGCGCCAGCATCATCCCGGCGCGGTCCGACAGGACGGAGAGCAGCGGCGCGAAGGGCTCGGAGAGCAGCAGGCGCACGGTGCGCGGATCGGGTGCCTCGACCTCCCGAACCTGTGCAAGCTCACTGCGGCGGCGGCTTTCGCGCGCGGTGCGGTAGCGGTCGAGATTGGCCTTGACCGCCGCGGCATCGAGCGGCGTGCCATCCTGGAAGCGCGCATCGGCGCGCAGCGTCAGCGTCAGCGCGAGGCCGTCGGCGGACCATTCCCAGGCGGTGGCGAGCTCGGGGCGGAACTGGAGATCGGGGCCGATGTCCACGAGCTTGTCGCACATCGCGGCGAAGACCACGCGGTCCACGAAGGCGGAGGATTGCGCGGGATCGAGCTGGTTCGGATCGGCGCCGATGCCGATCCGCAGATGCGTCTGCCCGAGGGCGGAGCCTGCGAACAGCGCAAGGGCGGCGGCAAGCTGGAGCGGGCGCATGGCGGCTTCTCCCGTGGGATGCAGGCAGCCTGCCGCAAGCCGGGCCCGGCGGGAAGCGGCGCGGATCAGGCCGGCGCCATCAGCACCAGGTCGTCGCGGTGGATGATCTCGTCGCGGCCGCGCCAGCCGAGCAGGGCTTCGAGCTCCTCGCTGCGATGGCCGGCGATCTTCCGCGCATCGGCCGCGTCATAGGCGACGAGGCCGCGCGCCAGCTCCACCCCGGCCGGGTCCTGCACGCTGACCGGATCGCCGCGGCGGAACTCGCCCCGCACCTCCCGCACGCCGGCCGGCAGCAGGGAGGAGCCGCGGGCCAGCGCCCGCGCCGCGCCCGCATCCACCACCAGCGCGCCGAGCGGCGCGAGGCTGCCCGCGATCCAGCGCTTGCGCGCGGAGCGGCCCGCAGGCTCCGGCAGGAACCAGGTGCAGCGCGCGCCGTCCTCGATGGCCTTGAGCGGACGGTCGGGCTTGCCGAGCGCGATCGCCATCGCACAGCCCGCCCCGGTCGCGATCCGCGCCGCGATCAGCTTGGTGCGCATGCCGCCCGAGGAATAGCCGGGCGGCGGCTCGCCGCCCATCGCCATGATCTCCTCGGTGAGATGCTCGACGACCGGCAGGTGGCGTGCCGCCGGATCGCGGCGCGGATCGGCGGTGTAGAGGCCATCTATGTCGGAGAGCAGGACCAGCGCGTCGGCTTCCGTCATCTCGGCGACGCGGGCGGCGAGGCGGTCATTGTCGCCGAAGCGGATTTCCGCGGTCGCCACCGTGTCGTTCTCGTTGATGACGGGGATGCAGTTCAGCGCGAGCAGCGTGTTGAGTGTGGCGCGGGCATTGAGGTAGCGGCGCCGGTCCTCGCTGTCCTCGAGAGTGAGGAGGAGCTGCGCGGCGTTCAGCCCCTCGGCCGAGAGCGCCGCCGCCCAGGCGCCGGCGAGGCGGATCTGCCCGACCGCGGCGGCCGCCTGCTTCTCCTCCAGCCGCAGCTTGCGCCGCGTGAGGCCGAGCGAATGGCGCGCGAGCGCGATGGCGCCGGAGGAGACGAGGATCACCTCCGTCCCGCGCGCCCTGAGCGCCGCCACATCAGCCGCGACGCCGGCGAGCCAGGCGGCGCGGGGCGCGGCGGACTTCTCATCGACGACGAGGGCCGAGCCGATCTTGACGACGAGGCGGCGGAGGCTGCGGAGGTCGGGCATCGCGGCGGCCTACCGCCACCCCAGCAGCAGCAGCGTCCCCGCCGCCGCCGGCCAGAGCCACATCGCGCGCTCGAGCGGCATGCCGAGCCGCTCCGCGATCGCCGCCGGGATGGCCGAGAGCAGCAGCGTCGCGGTCGAGACCATCAGGCTCGCGCCGTAGAACACCGTCTCGTTCGTCATCGGCAGCATCTCCGGCATCCAGACCGGGTGCAGGACCCAGAGCACGCCGAGCATCGGGCTCACCAGGCCGTTCACCAGGCAGATGCCCAGGGTCACGACGAAGATGTTCTGCGGGCTCATCTCAGCCGGCCCCCGGCGGCACGAGGCGCGGCGCCATGCCGGCGCTGACCATCATCACGCCCACCACGAGGCGGATGCCGAACAGCCAGCAGGCGGCGACCAGCGGCAGCAGGCGCGGGCCGACATAGCTCGGCACGAGGCGCCGCGCGGACCACACCGCCCAGTCGGTCAGCAGGCGGAAACCGCGCCAGATGTAGTTCGGGCTGTCCTCCGGCACGAAGACCTGCATGAGGAAGCGCCCGAGGCAGGCCCAGGCGGTCAGCGCCAGCACATAGGTCACCACCCAGAAGAACAGGTGGTCGGAGATGAAGCTCTGCATGGGCCCCTGATAAGGAAAAGGGCGGCCGCCCGGAAGCGCCCGCCCTTCGAGGTGGGCGCCGCCGGCGCAGGGCCGGCGGCGCGGTTCTCCCCTTGTCGGGGATCAGTCCACCGCTTCCGACTTGTCGGCGAGACGGACGCCGCCCTTCGGAATGCGGATGTCGTCGATGAAGTCCTGCATCGCCTGGCTCGGCTTCGGCGTGAACTGCGAGACCACATAGATGACGAGGAAGGAGATCGGCACGCCGAAGATGCCGGCGGAGATGCTGCCGATCCCCCAGAGGCGCCCGGTCACCCGGTTGCGGAGCACGATGGTGTCGGTGTTCATCGGGCTGCCCCAGATATTGCCGAGCCAGGCCAGCGCGCCGTCCTTCACGTTCGCCGCGTCCGCGACGATCGCCGCCGCCTCGGCGCGCAGCGCCTCGGAGACGAACTGGGGATTGATCCCCTGCACCTGCCGCGCCGCGGCGACGATCCGGTCCGAGGTGCCGAAGAGCTGGATGAAGTGCAGCCCGAACCACTCGGAATGGATCATGTAGCCGAAGGTCACGACATAGCCCACGAGCATGCCGAGGATGGCGGCCGTGTTCGTTGTCTTCTTGTACCAGACACCCATCACCAGCGCCGCGAACAGCCCCGCGGCGGCGATGGAGAAGGCCCAGGCGACGAGGAACAGGATGTCCGCCCCCGCATTGCCCGCCGTCCAGGCCGCCGCGACCGCGACGATGAGCAGCAGCATGCGGGAGACGACGAGCCGCCGCGCGGTCGGCGCGTGGCGGTCGATCATCTTGTAGTAGACGTCGTGGCTGAGCGCGTTCGCCAGCGCCAGCAGCAGCCCGTCCGCGGTGGAGAGCGCGGCGGCGAGACCGCCCGCCGCCACCAGGCCGGCGATCACATAGGGCAGGCCCGCGATCTCCGGCGTCGCCAGCACGACCACGTCGGGGTGGATGCGGAACTCGTTCCACTGGAGGATCCCGTCGCGGTTCACGTCCACGATGTTGATCCAGTTGACGCCGTAGGGCGACATCAGCTGCCAGTTCCTGATCCAGTCCGGCAGGGACGCGATCGGCTGGCCGATGATGTTCTGGTAGATCTCCACCTTGGCGAAGGCCGCGTAGGCCGGCGCGGTGAAGTAGAGCAGGAAGATGAAGAACAGCGACCACGCCACGGACTGGCGGGCTTCCCGCACCGACGGCGTGGTGAAGTAGCGCATCAGGATGTGCGGCAGCGAGGCGGTGCCGACCATAAGGCAGAAGACCAGCGCGAACCAGTTGATCGCCGCGGGCAGCGAGAACTGACCGTTGGCGCCCACGAAGGGCGCGCTGTGATAGCCGGTCACCCCGGGCGGCGGGGTCATCCCCGCGGCGCGGAAGCCGGCCTCGAGCCCCTCGATCCGCTCCAGCGCGAAGCCGTACATCAACTGCGGCAGCGGCACGCCGGTGATCTTGGCGGACATCAGGAAGGCCGGGATCAGGTAGGCGATGATCAGCACGATGTACTGCGCCACCTGCGTCCAGGTGACGGCGCGCATCCCGCCCAGCATCGAGCAGACCAGGATGCCGGCGAGCCCGACGAACACCGCGATGCCGAAGCTGACATCGAGGAAGCGCTGGGTGATGATGCCGACGCCGACGATCTGCGCGACGACGTAGACGAAGCTCGCCGTCACCAGCACGATCACGCCCATCAGCCGCGCGGCATTGCCGCCGTAGCGGGCGCCGAGGAAGTCCGGCACCGTATACTGGCCGAACTTGCGCAGGTACGGCGCGAGCAGGATCGCGACCAGCATGTAGCCGCCGGTCCAGCCGAGGATGAAGGCGAGCCCGCCATAGCCGAGCGCGTAGAGGCTGCCGGCCATGCCGATGAAGCTCGCGGCCGACATCCAGTCGGAGCCGGTGGCCATGCCGTTGTAGAGCGCGGGGACGCGCCGCCCGGCGACGTAGTATTCGGCCACCGCCTGGGTGCGGCTGATGATGCCGATATAGGCGTAGACGCCGATCGTCAGGCCGACGAACAGGTAGCCGAGCGTGCGGTTGGGCACGCCCATCTGCTCGAGGATGGCGATGATGATGACGAAGACGGCGAAGCCGCCGGTGTAGCCGGCGTAGATCTTGCCGAGGGAGGCGATGAAGGGGTCCTTCGGCTTGGCGGATGCGCTCATCGCCTCAGTCCTCCTGCACGCCGTGTTCCTCGTCGATCTCATTCTGGCGCTTGCCGAACCAGAAGAGCGCGACGACGAACGCGATCAGGCTGCCCTGCGCGGCCATGTAGAAGCCGAGCGGGAAGCCGAGGATGTGGATGCTGTTGATGGACGGCGCGAAGAGATGCACCACGAAGCTGAAGAACACCCAGATCCCGAGCACCAGCCACATCAGGCCGGAGGTCTTGCGCCAATGCGCCTGGGCGGTGGCATGGTCCGTGGCGGCGCTCGTTGCGCCGCGGACCTCGCCCGATTCGACTAGAGGCATTCCTGTCTCTCTCCCCCCGTGGACAGTCGTTGCGCCGGCCACCGCCGAAACCGGAACCGCACCCCGCATCGTGGCACCCCCGCCGGGCCGCCACCATTTCGGATTAGGTCAAACAAGGGCGCTAGCATGTCTGCGAAACGCGAGGCAACCTCCCTGCGCATCCCGGGACCGTTAATGTATGTCAACCTGGCTCGGACGCCTCCTCAGCCGCCCCCACGCCGATGATCCGGCCGCCCTCGGGGCCTTCCTCGGCCGGCAGAGCGCCTTCGTCGCGCAGAAGACCGTGCTGGATTACTGCCGGGTGAAGGTCGGCCGGGCGGAGCAGCAGTTCTTCGCCGATCCCGAGTTCCGTGCCGCGCTCGACCACTGCCGGTGGCAGACCTATGCCGGGGCGGTGGCCGATCTCTGCGCGCTGGCCGAGGCCTGGCTGCGCCCGCACGCCCCCTCGCGGGAGGCTGCGCTGGCCGAGGCGGTGGCCGCGCTCGGCGCCGCGGCGATCGACGGCGCCGAGACCCCTGCCGCCGAGCGCGCGGCGCTGGCCGCGGCGCGGGAGGGTCTGCTGCGGCATCTCCTCGGGCAGCAGCTCGGCCCGCCGCGTCCGCCGCACCGGATGCCCCTGCTTGCCGAGGCGCCGCTGCTGGCCACGCTGCCGATCCACCCCGACCAGCGCATCGGCGAGGCGCCCTCGATCAAGGGTGCGCTGCGCTTCCACCTGGTCGCCGCGCAGCAGGAGCTGGAGCGCGGCTTCGATGCGCCCCGCCTCGCTGCGCGGCTGGTGGCCGGGTGAGCGGCGATGCGTGACAGCCGGGCCGCCGCCCTGCTTCGCGCCGCAGGCCTCGCCGAGGCGCCGGCCCCGCCCGGCTTCGCGCCGGACGCGCCGCTGGGCCAGGTGCTGGCGGCGATGGCGGCGGCGCGGGCCTCCGCCGTGCTCGCGGTGGACCCGTCCGGCCGGCCGCTCGGCATCCTGACGGAACAGGACGTCGCCCGCCGCGTCGCCTTCCGCTTGCCGCCGGAGGCGCCGCTCTCCGCGGCGATGACCGCGCCGGCGATCGCCTGCGCCGCGGCCGAGGGCCTCTGGCGCGCCATCGCGCTGATGCGCGCGCACCGCCTGCGGCACCTGCCGCTGCTCGATGCGGCCGGGCGGGCCATCGGGCTGCTCGGCCGGCCGGCGGCGCTGGAAGCCGTGGCGGGGCCGCTGCTCGGCCATCTCGATGCGCTCGCCGGCGACGACGCGGCGGTGAAGCGGGCGCAGGCGGCGATGGCCGCCTCGCTGTTGGCCGAAGGCGTCGCGGCGGCGGAGGTCGTGGCGCTGGTCAGCGGCATCAATGCCGACCTGCATCGCCGCATCCTGGCCCGCTGCCTGGCCGAGAGCGCCGGGCCGCCGCCGGTGCCCTTCGCGCTGCTGCTGATGGGCAGCCTCGGCCGGGGCGAATCGCTGCTGCGGCCCGACCAGGACAACGGCTTCATCCTGGACGACTACCCCGATGCCGAGCACGGCGCGGTGGATGCCTGGTTCCGCGACCTGGCCGAGCGCTTCAACCTCGCGCTCGATGCCGCGGGCTTCCCGCTCTGCAAGGGGGGCGTGATGGCGCGCAACCCGCTCTGGCGGAAGACGCGCACGCAGTGGCGCGACCAGCTCCGGCTCTGGGCGCGGCGACGGAGCGGCGCGGCGCTGCTGTTCGCCGACATCTTCCTCGATTTCCGCGCCGGCTGGGGCGAGGAGGCCTGGGCGGAGGAGCTCCGCGCCGAGGCGATGGCGCGCATGGCCGCCGAGCCCGCCTGGCCGGCGATGCTGGCGGCGGAGGCGGAGAAGCTCGGCGTCGGGCTCACCTTCTGGGGCGGCTTCGCCGATGACGAGCCGGGGCCGGGCACGCGCACCGACCTCAAGCTGCACGGGCTGATGCCGCTCGTCGCCGCCGCGCGGCTCGCGGCGCTGCGCGCGGGCGTGGCGGACCCCGCGACGCCGGCGCGGATCGCCGGCCTCGCCGCGCAGGGCCGGATCACGGCGGCGGAGGCGGCGCGGCTCACCCAGGGCTTCGAGGCGCTGCTCGATGCCGTGCTGCGCCAGCAGCTGGCGGACCACGCCTCCGGCCTCGTTCCCGGCAGCCTCGTGGACACCGCGGCGATGCCGCCCGAGGCGCGGGCCGGGCTCAAGGACGCGCTGAAGGCGGTGCGGAGCTTCGCCAAGGGCGCGGCGGCGGAGCTGACCGGGCGGGTGTGGTAGCGCGGCTCAGAAGGCCCGCGCGGCCTCGGCGATGCGGCGCTGCATGAGGGTGAGGCGGGCGAGCGTCCCCAGATCCGGCGCGCCGCGCGTGGCGGCGCGCTGGATCAGGGAAAGCCAGAGCGACGCCGTGGCGCGCGCATCGCCGAGCGCCTTGTGCCGCTCCTCGATCACGATCCCGGCGCGGCCACAGAGGCCATCGAGCGAGAGGTCGGGCTCCTGCGGATCGAGCCAGCGCGCCACCTGCATGGAACAGAGCGCGGGATTGGGCAGCACCGGCGCGCCGTGATCCGCGGCGGCGGCGGCCAGCACCGCGAGGTCGAAGGCGGCGTTGTGCGCCACCAGCACGGCGCCGGCGGCGAAGTCGCGGAAGGCCGCGACCGCGTCGGCGATGGGTGGCGCGCCGGCCACCATCGCATCCGTGATGCCGTGGTAGCGCGCGGCGCGCGGCGGGATGGGGCGGCCGGGGTTCACGAGCATGTTGAAGTCCTGCGTCTCCACCCCGCTCTGGAGCCGCACCGCGCCGATCTGGACGAGCGTGTCGCCCTCGCTCGGCTTGAGGCCGGTCGTCTCCAGGTCGAACACCACATAGGGCTGGAACTCGATCGGGCCATCGGGCAAGGGGTCGCGCGGCGGCGGCGTCGCCGGTGCCGGGACCGAGACGAAGACCGCGCGCCAGGCTTGCCAGAATCCTCCCTTCATGGTGCGGAGCGTGGCACAGTGCAACGGAAATGGGGAGGACGGCCGCCGATGCCCGACGCAGCGCAGCAGAGCCGCTACGACGAAGCCTACCGCTCCTGGAAGGCCGACCCGGACGCCTTCTGGGCGCGCGCGGCCGAACGCGTGGACTGGACGACGAAGCCGCGCACCGTCTTCGACCCGAAGCGTGGGGTCTATGGCCGCTGGTTCCCCGATGGCGCGCTCAACACCTGCTGGAACGCGCTCGATCGCCATGTCGGCGCCGGGCGCGGCGCGCAGCCGGCGATCGTCTGGGACAGCCCGATGACCGGGCGGAAGCAGGTGATCACCTATGCGCAGCTGCTCGACCGCGTGAGCCGGATCGCCGGCGCTTTGGCGGCGCGCGGCGTGGGCAAGGGCGACCGTGTCATCGTCTACATGCCGATGGTGCCGGAAGCGGCCATCGCCATGCTCGCCTGCGCGCGGCTCGGCGCCGTGCATTCCGTGGTGTTCGGCGGCTTCGCCGCCGCCGAGCTCGCGGCGCGCATCGCCGATGCGAAGCCGAAGGCGATCGTCTCCGCGAGCTGCGGGCTCGAGCCCGGGCGCGTGGTGCAGTACAAGCCGCTGCTCGATGCCGCGATCGCGCTCTCCCCGCACCGGCCGGATGTCTGCGTGATCCTGCAGCGGCCGGAGCATCCCTGCACGCTGACGCCGGGCCGCGACGTGGACTTCGCCGAGGCGGAGGCCGAGGCGCCGCACGAGCCCTGCACGCCGGTCGCCGCGACCGATCCGCTCTACATCCTCTACACCTCCGGCACCACCGGCGCGCCGAAGGGCATCGTGCGCGACAATGGCGGCCATGCCGTCGCGGTGATGAACTCGATGGGCATGCTGTACGGCCTGCGCGCCGGCGACACGATGTGGACCGCGAGCGACGTGGGCTGGGTCGTCGGCCATTCCTACATCGTCTACGGCCCGCTCTTCGCCGGCTGCACCAGCGTGCTCTATGAGGGCAAGCCGGTCGGCACGCCGGATGCCGGCGCCTTCTGGCGCGTGCTCTCGGAGCACGGCGCGAAGGTGCTGTTCACCGCGCCCACCGCGCTGCGCGCCATCCGCAAGGAGGATCCTGAGGGGAAGCTGATCGCGCGCCATGACCTCTCGAGGTTCGAGGCGCTGTTCCTCGCCGGCGAGCGCTGCGATCCGCCCACCGCGGAATGGGCGGCGAAGCTGCTGGGCCGGCCGGTGATCGACCATTGGTGGCAGACCGAGACGGGCTGGAGCATCAGCGGCAACTTCCGCGGCTTCGGCCTGTTCGAATCGCGCTTCGGCTCGGGCGGCAAGCCGGCGCCGGGCTACGACCTGCGGGTGCTGGACGAGGCGGGGCAGGAGGTGCCGCGCGGCCAGATCGGCACGCTCGCGGTGAAGCTGCCGCTGCCGCCCTCCTGCCTGCCGACGCTCTGGAACGCCGATGCGCGCTTCCGCGAGGCCTATCTCGAAGCCTTCCCCGGCCACTACAACACTTCCGACGCCGGGATGGTGGACGAGGACGGCTATGTCTGGGTGATGAGCCGCACCGACGACATCATCAACGTCGCCGGCCACCGGTTGTCCACCGGCGCGATCGAGGAGGTGCTGGCGGCGCATCCGGACGTCGCGGAATGCGCCGTCGTCGGCGTCAAGGATTCGCTGAAGGGCCAGGCGCCGATCGGGCTCGTGGTCCTCAAGGCCGGCGTGGCGCGGCCGGAGGCCGACATCGCGAAGGAGCTGGTCGCGCTGGTGCGGGACCGGATCGGGCCGGTGGCCGCCTTCAAGGAGGCGCGCGTGGTGCCGCGGCTGCCCAAGACACGCTCCGGCAAGATCCTGCGCGGCACGATCCGCAAGATCGCGGATGGCGAGAGCTACGCCGTGCCGCCGACCATCGACGACCCGGCGATCCTCGATGAGATCGGCGGCGTGCTGAAGGCGGCGGAGAAGTAGCGATGCCGGACGGGACGACGCCGCTTCTGCTCCGCGCCGACAGCGCCGCCGGCATCACCCGCCTTACCCTGAATCGCCCGGCGGCGCGCAACGCGCTGAACCTCGCACTGCTCGGCGCGCTGCGGGACGCGCTGGACGCGATCGCGCGTGATGCGCGCGTGCGGGTGGTGATCCTCGCCGCCGAGGGTCCGGTGTTCTGCGCCGGGCACGACCTGCGCGAGATCGCGGCGCATCGCACCGATCCCGATGGCGGCCGCGGCTTCTTCGACACCGCGATGCAGCGCTGTGCAGCGATGATGCAGGCGATCGTCGCACTCCCCCAGCCCGTCATCGCCGAGGTGCAGGGAATCGCCACGGCCGCCGGGTGCCAGCTCGTCGCCACCTGCGACCTCGCCATCGCCGCCGAGGCGACGCGCTTCGCGACGCCCGGCGTCGATATCGGGCTGTTCTGCTCGACGCCTGCGGTCGCGCTTTCGCGCGCCGTGCCCGCCAAGCCGGCGATGGAGATGCTGCTGACCGGCGAGATGATCGGCGCGGCGCAGGCCGAACGCATCGGCCTGGTCAACCGCGTGGTGCAGCCCGCCGCGCTGCGCGAGACGACGGAGACGCTCGCCGCGCGCATCGCCGCGCGCAGCGCGCATGCCGTGCGCCTCGGCAAGCGCGCCTTCCACCGCCAGCGCGGCCTGCCGCTCGCGGAGGCCTATGCCGAGATGGCCGCGGTGATGGCCGAGAACCTGATGGCCGAGGACGCGATCGAAGGGATCGGCGCGTTCCTGGAGAAACGCCCGCCCGTGTGGAGAGACCGCTGAGATGGCCGCTGCCGACTACGACGCCCTGCCGCGCGTTCCCGCCAACCATGTGCCGCTGACGCCGCTGCTGTTCCTCGAACGCGCGGGCCAGGTCTATCCGGACCACACCGCGGTGGTACATGGCGCGCTGCGCCGCGGCTACCGCGACCTGCGCGACCGCTGCGTCAAGCTCGCCCATGCGCTGCACAAGGCCGGCATCGGCCGGGGCGACACCGTCGCCGCGCTCCTGCCCAACATCCCCGCCATGCTCGAATGCCATTACGGCGTGCCGATGGCGGGCGGGGTGCTGAACACGCTGAACACGCGGCTCGACGCCGGCACCATCGCCTATTGCCTCGACCATGGCGAGGCGAAGGCGGTGATCGTGGACCGCGAGCTGGTGCCCCTGCTGCGCGTCGCGCTCACGCAATGCGCCGCGAAGCCGCTGCTGATCGAGGTGGACGACCCGGAAGCCTCCGACGCCGCGCGCGCCAACCGGCTCGAGGGCGCGGCCGACTACGAGGCCTTCCTCGCCGAGGGGGATGCCGACTGGGCCTGGCCGATGCCGGGCGACGAGTGGGATGCGATCACGCTGAACTACACCTCCGGCACCACGGGAAGGCCGAAGGGCGTGGTCTATCACCATCGCGGCGCGCAGCTCCTCGCGATCGGCAATGCGCTGAGCGCCGGGATGGGCAAGCATCCGGTCTATCTCTGGACGCTGCCGATGTTCCACTGCAACGGCTGGTGCTTCCCCTGGACCGTCACGGCCCAGGCCGGGACGCATGTGTGCCTGCGCGCGGTGCGCGGCGCCGACATGTGGCGGCTGATGGCGGCCGAGGATGTCACCCACATGTGCGGCGCGCCGATCGTGATGAGCACGCTGCTCGCGACGCCGGAGGCAGAGAAGAAGAAGCTCGCGCGCCAGGTGCAGTTCGTCGTCGCCGGCGCGCCGCCGCCCGAGGCGGTGCTGGCGGCGATGCGCGCCGCCGGCTTCGCGGTCTGCCACGTGTACGGCCTGACGGAATGCTACGGCCCCTCGGTGGTGAACGAATGGCACGCCGAGTGGGATGCGCGCCCGGCCGGCGAGCAGGCCGGGCTGATGGCGCGCCAGGGCGTGCGCTACCTGGCCCTCGAAGGGCTCGATGTCTTCGACCCCGAGACGCTGACGCAAATCGCCGCCGATGGCGTCGCCATGGGCGAGGTGATGATGCGCGGCAATGTGGTGATGAAGGGCTACCTCAAGGACGCGGAGGCGACGCGAAAGGCTTTCGAGGGCGGCTGGTTCCACACCGGCGACCTCGCGGTGAAGCATCCGGACGGCTACATCCAGCTCAAGGACCGCTCGAAGGACATCATCATCTCGGGCGGCGAGAACATCAGCAGCATCGAGGTCGAGGATGCGCTCTACAAGCATCCGGCCGTGGCGGTGGCCGGCGTGGTGGCGCGCCCCGACGAGAAATGGGGCGAGGTGCCCTGCGCCTTCGTGGAGCTCCGCCCGGGTATGAGCGCGACCGCCGAGGAGCTGATCGCGCATTGCCGCACCCAGCTCGCGGGCTTCAAGGTGCCGAAGCACATCGTCTTCGAGGAGCTGCCCAAGACGAGCACGGGCAAGATCCAGAAGCATGTGCTGCGCACCAAGGCGCGGGGGTGAACTTCGCGCTTGCGCGGCGCGCGTCGCGGCCCCAGACTCGGCGCGTCCGCAACCAACCGAAAGGAGGTGATCCAGTGTCTCATTGCAGTTCGGCCTTCGCCGCGTCCGAGGCCCGGATCACCGCCATCGCCACCGCGACGGCGGGTCACTGAAGCCCACCCGGCCACAAGGCCACCGGCAATGCGGGAGGCCCGGCGGAGCGATCCGCCGGGCCTTCTTCATGCCTCGTCCCGGCATGCGTTTTCGTTGGCACGAAAACGCCTTCAGGCGCTCGGCCGGCGTGCAGAACGCCGGCCGCCATCGGGTCGCCGGAAACGGCCGGCCGTATCAGGCCGGCCTTCCGTAGCCCTTCAACTGCGCCGCCGCCGCGGCCAGTTCCGCCGCGTCGAGCAGCACCGGCGCGATGCCGGCGGCGAGCAGGTCCAGATACTGCCCCGCCAGGTTCTCGATCTCGCGCGCCAGCGCCACCGCGCCGGCCAGCGTCGCGCCCAGCGCCACCACGCCGTGATTGGCCAGCAGCACGCCGCGCAACTCCGCGCCCAGCGTCGCGACGCAGACTTGCGCCAGCGCCTCCGTCCCGAAGGTCGCATGCGCCGCGCAAGGCACGCCGAGGCGCCCGTCGGCGCCCGCCAGCGTGATCATGTAGTGCAGCGGCGGGATGCCGCGCCGCGCGCAGGAAAGCGCGGTCGCGCGCGGGCTGTGGGTGTGCACCACCGCCATCGCGTCCGGCCGCGCCCGATAGATCGCCGCATGCAGCCGCCATTCGGAGGACGCGCCTTGCCCCGGCGCCTCCGGCCCGCAGGCCACCAGGTCGCCCGCCGTCATCGCCGCATAGGGCAGGCCCGAGGGCGTGACCACGAATCCCGGCCCCGCGCGCAGCGAGAGATTGCCCGATTTCTGCGGCATGAACCCTGCCGCATCCAGCGCGCGGGCGGCGGCGATGAGCGCCTCGTGATCCTCCGTCATGCCGCCACTCTCCCGCGCGGCGCGCTTCGCGGGCAAGCTCCCGCGTCATGACCGCAGCCGATCCGGGCCCGATCCTGCTCTGCGCCGGCCAGTACGGCAGCGCCTCCACCTGGCTCTACAACCTGGCCCATGCGCTGCTCGCGACCGTGCGGGACGAGCGGCGCATCCACCGGCAGTTCGCCGACAGCGCCGACGACCTGCCGGCCGCGCCCGACGACCGCGCGCTGGTGCTGAAATCCCACGCGCCCGGCGCCGGCCTGCGCTGGCTGCTCGCGCGGGCGGGCGGCCGGGCGATCCTGACGCTGCGCGATCCGCGCGATGCCGCCGCGTCCCTGATCCAGCGCTTCGGCTTCGACTACGGCCTCGTCGCGCGGCGCGTCACCGACAGCGCAGCGGCGCTGCCGCTGCTGCGGGAGGCCGGCGTGCCGCTCCTCCTGCTGCGCTACGAGGACCGCTTCGCCGAACGGCCCGCCACGGTCGCGGAGGTCGCGTCCTTCCTCGGCCTCGCCCCCGATGCGGCGCGCGACGCGGCGATCTTCGCGCGCCTCACCCCGGCCGCGGTGCGCGCCAAGATCGCACGCCTCGCCGCGGCGGGCGCCTATGGACCGGAGCCGACCGCGCACAGCCATGACGGGGTGACGCATTGGCACCCCGGCCATGTCGGCGACGGCGCGGTCGGGAAATTCGCGACGCTGCTCACCGCGGGCCAGGCGGGGGACATCATCCGCCGCACGCGGGCCTATCAGGAGGCTTTCGGCTATCCCATGCCGCCGCTCGCCCCGCCGGCGCCGGGGCGGGCCATGCCGGTCGCCGGCTGGGGCCCCGGCATGGCGCATCTCGGCCCCGGCTTCGCCGATCCGGAGGAGGCGGGCGCCTGGACGGAGGGGGAGGCGGCGCGGCTGCATCTCGCCGGCGCAGGCGGGGTGGTGGAACTCGATCTCGAACTGCCGCGCCCGCGGAAGCGCATGCCGCCCAACCCGATGCGCTGGAGCCTCTGGGAAGCCGGCGGCGCCGCGCCGCTGCATGGGCCCGTCGCCGCGAAGGCGACGCCGGAGCGCCTCAGCGTCGCGGTGCCGGTCGCCGGCGGCGACCTGCTGCTGCGCTTCGAGGGGCTGCAACCGGCGAGGCTGGTGGGCGTGGCGGCCTCGCCGCGGCTTTTCGGCCTGCGTCTCCGGGGCTTCCGGCTGCGCTGATCAGCTCGGCTCGATGCCGGCGGCGCGGATCAGCGCCTGCCACTTCGCCGCATCGGCGGCGAGCTGCGCGGCCATCGCCTCGGCCGTGGTCGGCCAGGCCTCCAGCCCGCGCTGGCGGAAGGCGGCGACGAGGCCGGGATCGGCGAGCGCGGCGCGCACCACCTCCCCGATGAGGGCGCGGACCGGCGCCGGGGTGGCGCGCGGCAGGATCGCGCCGTCCCAGTTCAGCACCTCGAAATCCGCCAGCCCCGCCTCGATCATCGTCGGCGCCTCGGGCAGTTCGCGCGCGCGGGTGCGGGTGGCGACGCCGAGCGCGCGGATGGTGCCGGCCTGGACATGGCTCAGCACCGTCCCCATCGGCGAGAAGCCGAAATCATGCTCGCCGGCGACGAGGGCGAGCATCTGCGGCCCGCCGCCGCGATAGGGCACCGGCACCGTCCGGGTGCCGGCGATGTGGTCGAACAGGATGCCGCAGAGATGCCCGGGCGAGCCGACGCCGCCGGTGCCGTAGGTGATCGTCTCGGGCCGGGCCTTCGCCGCGGCGACGATGTCGGCGACCGAGCGGAAGGGGCGGTTGGACGGGCAGACCAGCACATTCGTCGCGTTGAAGATCATCGAGACCGGCGCGAGATCCGCCACCGGGTCGAAGCCCATGTTCCGCACCAGCGCCGGGTTGACCGCGAGCGTGCCCATGTTGGCCGAGCCGATCGTGTGCCCGTCGGGCGCCGCGCGCGCGACCTCGAGCGCGCCGAGATTGCCCCCCGCGCCGGCGCGGTTGTCCACCACCACGGACTGGCCGAGCGCTGCCTGCAACAGCGGCTGGATGATGCGGACCGCGGCATCCGAGGCGCCGCCCGGCGGAAAGCCGAGCACGAGCCGGACGGGGCGGGTGGGTGCCCAGGCCTGGGCGAAGGCCGGGCGGGCAAGGGCGGCGCCGGCCAGGCCGGCGAGAAGGGTGCGTCGCTGCATGGCGCGAGCCTAGCAAGCGCCGCGCCGCCGGCTACTCCGCCCTGGCGCTTGCCTCCGACCGCGTCGCGCCGACCCGCAGCGCCAGCGCGGCGGCCATGAACTCATCCAGGTCGCCATCCAGCACGGCGGCCGGATTGCCCTTCTCCACGCCGGTGCGGAGGTCCTTCACCATCTGGTAGGGTTGCAGCACATAGGACCGGATCTGGTGGCCCCAGCCGATATCGGTCTTGCCGGCCTCGGTGGCGGCGCTGATCGCCTCGCGCTTCTGCAATTCCAGCTCATAGAGGCGCGCGCGCAGCATCTCCATCGCGATGGCGCGGTTGCGGTGCTGGCTGCGGTCCTGCGTGCTCGCCACCACGATCCCGGTCGGGATGTGGGTGAAGCGCACGCCCGATTCCGTCTTGTTCACATGCTGCCCGCCGGCGCCGGAGGCGCGGAAGGTGTCGGTCTTGAGGTCGGCCGGGTTGATCTCGACCTGGATGCGGTCGTCGATCACCGGATAGCAATAGACGCTGGCGAAGCTGGTCTGGCGCTTGTCGTTGCCGCCGAAGGGGCTGATCCGCACCAGGCGATGCACGCCGCTCTCGGTCTTGAGCCAGCCATAGGCGTTGGGGCCGGTGACCTGGATGGTGGCGGACTTGATGCCGGCCTCGTCGCCCTCGCTGCGTTCCGTCAGGCTCACCTTGTAGCCATGCGCCTCGGCCCAGCGCATGTACATGCGCAGCAGCATCTCCGCCCAGTCCTGCGCGTCGGTGCCGCCGGCGCCGGCATTCACTTCCAGATAGGCGTCGTTCGGATCGGCCTCGCCCGAGAGCAGGCTCTCGATCTCGCGCCGCTTGGCCTCGGCGGCGAAGCCGCGGAGATCGGCGAGCGCGGCCTCCACGGTCGCCGTGTCGCCCTCGGCCTCCGCGAGCTCGATCAGCTCCAGCGCGTCGGCGACGTCCTTCTCGAGCTTCTGGACGCCCTCGATCTGGGCGGCGAGGCGATTGCGCTCGCGCATCACCGCCTGGGCCTCATCGGCCTTGTTCCAGAGATCGGGGTCCTCGGCGCGGGCGTTGAGTTCCTGCAGCCGCACCACGGCGGCCTCCCAGTCGAGATGGCGGCGCAGCAGCGCGACGCTCTCGGCGATCTCGGTCCTCAGGCGATCGGAATCGGCACTCATGGGGGGCGGTTAGCGCAAAGCGGAGGGCGGCGGAAGCGCCGGGCGGCTTCAGTACAACCCGCCCAGCCCCCGGTCCACGCCGGCCGCCGCCGCGGCCGCGCCATCGGCGAAGGGATCCGACGGCGGGCGTGCCGAATTCTCCGTCCCCGGCCGGAAGGCTTCCATGATGGTCTGGCCGTTCTCCAGCTGCAGCCGCACCAGCGCCACGCCGGGCGGCGCGCGGAAGGGCACGGGCGGGCTGCCCTGGAGCGCGGCGGCCATCACCTCGCGGAAGATCGGCGCGGCGAGCCGCCCGCCGGTCACGTCGGCGCCGGTCTCGGTCATCAGGCGCAGCGTCCGCGGCTCGTCGAAGCCGACCCAGACGGCGACCACGAGATCGGGCGTGAAGCCGACGAACCAGGCATCCTTGTAGTCGTCCGTGGTGCCGGTCTTGCCGGCGACGGGGCGGCCCAGCCCCTCGCCGGCGCGGGTGCCGGTGCCGCGCTGCACCACGCCCTGGAGCAGGCTCACCATCTGGAAGGCGGCGACGGGGCTCGTGATCTGGCGGCGCTCCTCGGTCAGCCGCGGCGGGCCGCCCTGCGGCGTCTCGGCGCCGCAGGTGTCGCAATGGCGCTGGTCGGTGCGCCAGACGAGCCGGCCGTGCCGGTCCTGCACGGTGTCGATGAAGGTCGGCGTCACCTGCCGCCCGCCATTGACGAAGCTCGCATAGGCCGCCGCCTGGCGGAGCACCGTCGTCTCCCCGGCGCCGAGCGACATGGCGAGATAGCGGCCCATGTTCGGGATCACGCCGAAGCGGTTCGCGGTCTCCGCCACCGTGCCGATGCCGACCTGCTGGGCCAGGCGGATGGTGACGAGGTTGAGGCTGCGCTCCATCGCGCTGCGCATCGTCACCCAGCCCTGGGCCGCGCCGCCTCCGTAGTTGCCGGGCCGCCACATCCCCTGCGGCGTCATGATCTCGACCGGCGCGTCGAGCAGGAGCTGGTTCGGCGGGATGCCCTGCTCCAGCGCCGGCAGGAACACGAAGGGCTTGAAGGAGGAGCCGGGCTGGCGCATCGCCTGGGTGGCGCGGTTGAACCAGGAGCGTTCGAAGGACCAGCCGCCGACCATCGCCAGCACGCGGCCGTTGTTCGGATCGAGCGCGACGATCGCGCCCTCCACATCGGGGATCTGGCGCAGCGCGAGCCGCTCCGGCCGGGCCGGGGTGCGGCCCTGCGCCGGCTGGGCGGGCAGCAGTTCCACCATCACGACATCGCCGGGGACGAGCACCTCGGCCATGCGCCGCGGCACCGGCCCTGCCCGGCCATCCCGCACCTGCCGCGCCCAGGCGATCTCCTCGAGCGGCAGCGTCGCGGTGCGCGGCTGCAGCGGCGAGAGGCGGTCCGGCCGTTCGAGCCAGGCCATGCGCGCCTCGCGCTCGCCCACCTCCAGCGCCACGGCCAGCCGCCATTCGGGCAGCATGCCCTGCGGCCGCGGCACGGCGCCGAGGGCGCGGAGCCATTCGGTCGCGCCGGCGGGGATCTGCGCGACCGGCCCGCGCCAGCCGCCGCGGCGGCGGTCGTGGTCCAGCAGCGCGCGGCGCAGCGCGCGCTCGGCCTCCGCCTGGAGCGCGGGTTCGAGCGAGGTGCGGACGACGAGGCCGCCCATCGTCGTCTGGTCGGCGCCGAAGCGGGCGACGAGCTCGCGCCGCACCTCCTCGTTGAAGTGCTGGCCGACCTGGACCATGTCGGGCGGCCGGCGGGTGGGACGCGGCACGATCGCCTCGGCGCGCGCGGCCGCGGCCTGTTCGGCGGTGATGTGGCCGTCCTCGGCCATGCGGCCGATCACCCAGTCGCGCCGGGCGCGCGCGGCCTCGGGGAAGCGGACGGGGTTGTAGTTGTTCGGCGCCTTGGGCAGCGAGGCGAGGAAGGCGGCCTCGGCCAGCGTCAGCTCATCGAGTGACTTGTTGAAGTAGCCCTGCGCCGCGGCCGCCACGCCATAGGCCTGCTGGCCCAGATAGATCTCGTTCAGGTAGATCTCGAGGATGCGCGCCTTCGGCATCGCCTGCTCGATGCGCAGCGCCAGCACCGCCTCGCGCAGCTTGCGGGTCAGCGTGCGGTCGTTGCCGACCAGCATGTTCTTGGCGACCTGCTGGGTGATGGTGGAGGCGCCGATCGGCCGCCGGCCGGTGCCGAGCTGCTCGAGGTTGAACAGCGCCGCGCGCAGGATCGCCACCGGGTCCACGCCGGGGTGGCGCCAGAAATTCTGGTCCTCGGCCGAGATGAAGGCGAGTTGCAGCCGCTCCGGGATCGCCTCGATCGGCACGAAGACCCGGCGTTCCTGCGCGAGTTCCGACATCAGGCGCGAATCCGCGGCATAGACCCGGCTCATCTGCGGCGGCTGGTAGTCGGCGAGCCAGGAATAGTCCGGCAGGTCGGTCGCCGCCGAGCGCCACAGCGCCCAGCTTGCCCCCGCCCCGGCCAGGGTGCCGCCGACGCCGAGGATCAGCGCCAGGCGCCAGAGCAGGCCGAACAGGCCGAAGCGGCGGCGGCGCTTCGGGGCAGGCGGCGGGGAAGCGGTCTCGTGCGCCTTCGCCGCGGGGCGGCGGCCGGTCGGGCCGCCCACCATCCGCTCCTCGGCACGCAGCTCGGGGATGTCCATGCGCGCCAGATAGCAGAGGCCGGGGCCCTCGGGCCAGGGATCCCGGGGCGTGGCCGCTCTACTGGCTGCTGGCCACCGGCAGCTGGCCGCTGGTCCGGAGCCAGCCCTGGATCGCGCCGGAGAGGGCCCGGGCGAGGCGGGCGCGGTGCTGGGGCTGGCGCAGCGCCGCCTCGTCGAGCGGGTGGGACAGGAAGCCGAGCTCCACCAGGACCGAGGGGATCTCGGGCGCCTTCAGCACCACGAAACCGGCCTGGCGATGGGTGTTCGGCAGCAGCGGCACCTGGCCGTCGAGCGAGTCCACCACGAGCCGCGCCATCCGCGCGCTGCCGGCGCGCGTCTCGGCCCGCATCAGCGAAAGCAGGATCGCCTGCACCTCGGGCGAGACGGAGGGCAGGCGCAGCCCTCCGGCGCGGTCGGCCTGGTTCTCCCGCCGGGCCAGCGCGGTGGCGAAGGCATCGCCCTCCCCCAGCGTATAGACGCTCGCACCCCGCGCGCCCGGCGCGCTGTCCGCATGGAGGGAGACGAAGAGCGCGGCGTTGCGGTTCCGCGCGAATGCGACGCGGTCGCCGAGCGGGACGAAGCGGTCGCCGGTGCGGGTCATCGCCACGCGGCAGCGGCGCGAGGCTTCGAGCAGGCGGCGGAGTTCCTGCGCGCAGGCCAGCACGACGGATTTCTCCTGCGTGCGGCGCGTGCCGATCGCGCCGGGATCGCGCCCGCCATGGCCCGGATCGAGCACGACGAGCGGCAGCGGCGCGGCGCGGCCCTGCGACGGCGCCCGCGCCTGCGCGATGTCCGAGGCGCGCTGTTGCGCGACTGCCGGCGGCGGCAGCGCCGCGAAGGCGAGCAGCAGCCCGGCCAGCCCACGACGGCGGAGCATGGCGACGATACCCCCTGGTCCCCAGGCCGCCCCCACGGCCCGACATATCGAAGGCTAGCACAATTTTTCCGGGACTTGCCAGGAATGGCTGCAATTCCAGGTGAGCAAGTGCGCCGCCTGCCCCGTCTCCCGCCCCACCTGCGGAACCCGACCGGGCCGCCTTGTGGAGCCCGGCCCTTGCAACTATGGTGCCTCGCCCCGGCGGCGACGCCGTCGGCAGGATCGCAAGGGTTCGCGTGGCCGCCCCGGCCCGCACCAGCCGCGGCGTGCGGCGGGCGGAAACCGGGATGCGCCCCGCCTCTGGCATGGGTCCGGGGACTTCTCCGCGCCCGCGTTTCGCCAGGTTCCCACCCCGATCCCGCCGGCGCGGAGCGCGCGCGTACCCCGCGCGCCAGCCGCCCGCCCGACCGCGCCTGCGATCGGCGTCCGCGCATTCCCGCGCGGCGCCGCCCGGAGGGCATGGGGGCTTCGCGAGGCGCATCCGCCGGATCCGGCGGGCGCGAGCCCCGGCTTCGCCTGTCCGGTCCACCGAACCCAACCCGGGCCGCGCCTTCGCGCACGGTCCGCCCCGAGGAGGACCGCGCATGGCTCATTCCGCGCCGCGCCGCCGCCCCGGGGCCCCCGCCACCCCTCGTCGCCCCGGCCCGCCCCTGGCCCGCCGCGGCACGGAGTTCCCGCTTCCATGACCAAGCGCATGCTGATCGACGCATCCCACCCCGAGGAGACGCGGGTGGCGGTGCTGGACGGCAACCGGCTCGAAGCCTTCGACATCGAGTCCTCGAACCGCCTGCCGCTCAAGGGCAACATCTACCTCGCCCGGGTGGTGCGGGTGGAACCGAGCCTGCAGGCCGCCTTCGTCGAATATGGCGGCAACCGGCACGGCTTCCTCGCCTTCGGCGAGATCCACCCCGACTATTACCAGATCCCCGTCGCCGACCGGATGCGCCTGCTCGACATGCAGCGCGCCGAGGCCGAGGAGGACCGCCGGCGCGAGGAGGCCGAGGACGCCGCCCGCGCCAGCGACGCCGCGCTGACCGACGCGCTCGAGGAGGCGGCCGAGGCCGCGCCGGCCGCCGACACCGGGGAGGCGCTGCCCGCCGCCGCCGACACCGCGCCCGCCGAGGAACCGGCCGACCGCCTCACCACCCTCGAAGCCGCGGCCGCCGAGGCGACCGTGCCGCATGAGGGCGTGGCGCTGCCGCCGCAGGACATGGCCTCCGCCGTGCCGCCTGGCGCGTCCGAGCCCGCCGGCGCCGAGGGCGAGGATCACCTGCCCGGCCAGGCCGGCAGCGAGGAGGAGGAGAACGGCCATGGCCGGCGCGACGCCGCCGAGGCCGAGGCCGAGCCCGCCCCGCCGCCCGAGACGATGGGCGGCACCACCGAGGACGAGATGCGCGAGCGCCGCATCCCGCCGAAGTTCCTCCGCCACTACAAGATCCAGGAGGTCATCAAGCGCCGGCAGATCATGCTGGTGCAGGTCGTCAAGGAGGAACGCGGGACGAAGGGCGCGGCACTCACCACCTACATCTCGCTCGCCGGCCGCTTCTCCGTGCTGATGCCGAACTCGCCGCGCGGCGGCGGCGTCTCCCGCAAGATCACCTCCGCCGCCGACCGCAAGCGGCTGCGCGAGGCGATCGACGAGCTCGGCCTGCCGGACGGCATGTCGCTGATCGTGCGCACCGCCGGCGCGCAGCGGCCGAAGCCCGAGATCAAGAAGGACTGCGAATACCTGCTCCGGCTCTGGGACAACATCCGCGAACGCACCTTCGCCAGCACGGCGCCCGCCCTGATCTACGAGGAGGCGGACCTCATCAAGCGCTCGATCCGCGACACCTTCGGCAAGGATGTCGAGGAGGTGCTGGTGGATGGCGAGGACGCCTTCCAGGCCGCGCGCGACTTCATGCGCATGCTGATGCCGCAGCACGCGCAGAAGGTGCGCGCCCCGCGCGACGGCATCCCGCTCTTCGCCAGGCACGGCGTGGATGCGCAGCTCGAGGGGATGCACAACCCGACCGTGCAGCTCAAGTCGGGCGGCTATATCGTCATCAACCAGACCGAGGCGCTGGTCGCGATCGACGTGAACTCCGGCCGCGCCACGCGCGACCGCCACATCGAGGACACCGCGCTCCGCACCAACCTCGAGGCCGCCGACGAGATCGCCCGCCAGCTCCGCCTGCGCGACCTGGCGGGCCTCATCGTCATCGACTTCATCGACATGGAGTCGAGCAAGCATGACGGCATGGTGGAACGCCGCCTGAAGGAAGCGCTGAAGCAGGACCGCGCGCGCATCCAGGTGGGCCGCATCAGCCATTTCGGCCTGCTGGAGATGAGCCGCCAGCGGCTGCGCCCGTCGCTGGTGGAACAGGCCTTCATCGCCTGCCCGCACTGCCAGGGCCGCGGCCTGGTCCGCAGCGTTGAAAGCAGCGCGCTCGCCGTGCTGCGCGCGATCGAGGAGGAAGGGGCGAAGCGCCGCGCCGCCGAGATCGTGGTGCATGTGGCGACCCCGCTCGCCTTCTGGCTGCTGAACCGCAAGCGCGAGCGGCTGGCGATGATCGAGGAACGCTTCGGCATGGCCGTGCTGTTCCAGGCCGACGACACGCTGATCCCGCCGGCGCTGCGCATCGAGCGCACGCGCGCCCAGGCCCCCGACGCCGTGGCCGAGCGCCCGGCCGCGCTGCGCATGGACTACGCCCCCGACCTGCCGGAGGAGGAGGCCGCCGAGGAGCCCGAGGCGGCCGAGGCGCCGGCGCGCGCCGAGCGCGCCGCCCCCGCCGAGGGCGCGCCCCGCGCCGAAGGCGATGCGCGCGACGGCCGCCGCCGCCGCCGCCGCCGCCGCGGTGGACGCCGCGACGGGACGGAGGCTGGCGCGCCCGAGGCGGCCGGCGACGAGACGGACGCCGAGGACGACGCGGAGGAGACGGCCGCCGAGGCAGCGCCCGCGGCCGTGGCCGGGGCGGAGCCCGAGGCCGAGCTGGAGGCCGACGCCGAGGCCGAGGGCGAGCCCGGCGCCGAGGCCGAGAGCGCCGAGGACGCGGCGCGGCGCCGCCGCCGCGGCCGTCGCGGGGGCCGCCGCCGGCGCCCCGAGGGCGAGGCCGGCGCCGAGCCGGCCGAGGCACCGGCGCCGCAGCCGGTGCCGATCCAGGCCGCCCCGCCGCCGCGCCGCGCGCCGACCCCGGCCGATCCCTTCGCCGGCCAGATGGACGAGATCCTGATGGCGATGGAAGCCGCCGAGGAGCAGGCCGCCGAACGCGTCGCCCGTCCGCGCCGCCAGCCGGCCGCCGCCGCGCCGGCGCCTGTCGAGGCCGCGCCGGTGGCAGCGGAGGCGGTCGCCGAGGCCGCGCCCGCCCCGGCGGCAGCCGTGGCGGCCCCGGTCGCGGAGGCGCCTTCGGCGGACGCCGAGCCCGCGCCCGAAACCGCTGCGCCGGCCGCGACGCTGCCCCCCGCCACCCCGGCGCAGGCCGAGCCGGAGATCGCCCCGCCCGTTGCGCCGATCGTCCTCGGCGGCGAGGCGCCGGCCGAGCTGCCGCGCAAGCGCGGCTGGTGGAGCCGATAGTCCCTTCCCCCCTCCCCCGCCTGCGGGGGAGGGCCACGGTGGGGGCGTCATCGGCGCGCCCCCTCTCCCCCCACCCCGCCCTCCCTCGAGAACGGGGGAGGGAGAAGCCGCCCTGGAGTCCTGCCTTGTCCCGCCTCGTCGTGCTCGAACCCGAAGCGATGTACCCCGATGCGGCGCTGGAGCAGGAGATCCTCGGCCCGGAGGTCGAGATCCTCCGCGGCGGCGCGCCGCACACCGGCGACCTCGATGCGCTGCCCGACGCGGTCTGCGCGCGCGTGGACGGGCTGCTGATCTTCCGCCACTGGCTGAAGCCGCACCACATCGCCCGCTTCCCGAAGCTCAAGGTCGTGGTGCGGATGGGCGTCGGCTACGACCGGCTGGACCGCGCCGCCTGCGCCGCGCGCGGCATCAAGGTCTGCAACGTGCCGGACTACGGCACGATGGAAGTGGCCGACCACGCCATCGCGCTGACGCTCGCGCTGCGGCGCGGGCTGCTGCTGCACCACGACCAGCAACGCGCGACGCCGCCCGCGCCCTGGCGCTACCTCGACAGCCCGCTGATCCGCCGGCTCGGCGCGCAGACCTTCGGCGTGCTCGGCCTCGGGCGGATCGGCACCGCGGCGGCGCTGCGGGCCAAGGCGCTCGGCTTCCGCGTGCTGTTCTTCGATCCGCACCTGCCGAACGGCGTGGACCGCGCGCTCGGACTCGATCGCGCGCGCACGCTCGATGCGCTGCTGGCACAATCGGACGTGCTCTCGATCCATGTGCCGGACACGCGCGCGACGCGCGGGCTGGTCGGCGCGCGGGAGATCGCGCTGCTGCCGAAGGACGCGATCGTGGTGAACACCGCGCGCGGCACCAGCCTCGACCTCGACGCGCTGGAAGCGGCGCTGCGGTCCGGGCACCTGGCGGGCGCCGGGCTCGATGTGATCCCGGTGGAGCCGCCCGTCGAGCCGGTCCCCCCGCTGCTCGCCGCCTATCGCCGGCGCGAGGCCTGGCTGGAAGGCCGGCTCATCATCACGCCGCACAGTGCCTTCCACACGCCGGAGGCCTGGGCCGACATCCGCCGCAAGAGCGCGGAGACGATGCGCGACGTGCTGCTGCTCGGCCTTGCCAGCAATGTGATCACGCCGGATGCGGATTGACCCTGATCGGTTACTTCACACCTGACCGCTGCGGTGCAACAAAGACTGATTACTCATCAGCATCGACCGATTGTTGCGTGTGTTTCCCGGTTGGCCTTTTGGACTGGAACAGTCGACTCTGACGGGTGCATATGGTTGCTGCGCGACCGGGGGGGGCAGGGCAAGTCGCAGGGTAGGGGCGAAAACCGCCCCGAGGGGTCGCCCAGGATGGGCGGTCCACGTTCGACGCTGATCGCCACGCCGCGGGGGAGCTCTTGCACGTCATCCTCGACATCTCCCGTCTGCTCAGCGTCGCGAACCGCGCGGCGCCGACGGGCATCGACCGGGTCGAGCTGGCCTATGCACGGCGCTATGCCGCCGATCCCTCCGTGGACTGCACCTTCATCGCCGAGCTTCCGCTGCTCGGCTTCGCCGCGCTGCCGCGCGCCGTGGTCGCCGAGCTCGCCGCCGCGCTCGATGAAGCCTGGCTCGCAGGCGGGCGCAGCGCCGTGACGGCGGCCCGCCGCGCCCGCCTCGCGCTGCCCTTCGGCCGGCCCGCGATGAACGAGGCGCTGCGCCGGACCGGGCCCAAGACCTTCCTGCTCGTCTCGCATCGGGCGCTCGAACGGCCGGCGCGCATCACGGCGCTCCGCAAGCAGGGCTGCCTGTTCGTCCCCCTGATCCACGACCTGATCCCGCTGCAGCATCCCGAATTCGCCCGCGCCGGCCATGCCGAGCGGCATCGGCGGCGCATCGCCACCACCGCCGCGCTGGCCGATGCGATCGTGGTGAACTCGGCGGCCACCGGCGGCGCGCTCGCCCCCTGGCTCGCCGGGCGGGGCACGCCGGTCGCGGTCGCCCCGCTCGGCGTGACGCCGCCCGAGGTGGAGAACCCGCCGGTCGCGATGCGGCCCTACTTCGTCGCGCTCGGCACCATCGAGCCGCGGAAGAACCACCTGCTGCTGCTCAATCTCTGGCGGCAATTCGCCGCGACCCTCGGCGCCGCGGCGCCGCGCCTCGTCGTCGTCGGGCGGCGCGGCTGGGAGAACGAGAACGTGCTCGACATGCTGGAGCGCTGCGCCGCCATCGACGGGCTGGTGCGCGAGACCGGCGCGCTGCCCGACCGCGAGGTCGCCTCCCTCCTGCGCGGCGCGCGGGCGCTGCTGTTCCCCTCCTTCGCGGAAGGCTTCGGCCTGCCGCTGGCCGAGGCGCTGGCGCTCGGCGTGCCGGCCATCGCCTCCGACCTGCCGGCGCTGCGCGAGGTGGGCGGCAATGTGCCCGACTACATCGACCCGGTGGACGGCGCCGGCTGGCGCGCCGCGGTGCTCGACTATGCGCGGCCGGACAGCCCGGCGCGGCGCGCCCAGATGACGCGCCTGGCCGCCTGGTCCCCGCCCGGCTGGGCAGGGCATTTCGCGCAGGTGGATGCACTGCTGGAGCGGCTCAAATCCGCCGGCGCGCCGGCGGCGCCGCTGCGCCTGCCTGCCCCGCCCGCGCGCGACCGGCAGCCGGTGATCGGGATCGGCCGTGACGAGGCCTCGCCCTGAGCGTGCGCGCGTCGGCGCCGGGCGCGTGAGGGCGCCCGGCAGCCCCCCGCCGCGCGCCGAGCCCACCGACCGCCCTGGCCGGATCCCCGTCGCGATCATCGGCGCCGCCTGCCGCCTGCCCGGCGCGCCGGACCTGGACGCCTTCTGGCGCCTGCTGGAGAGCGGCACCGACGCCGTCTCCACCCTGCCGGCCGAGCGCTTCACCCAGGCCGCCTTCCTCCATCCACGGCGCGGCGAGCCGGGGAAGTCCTACACCTTCGCCGCCGGCCATGTCGGCGACGCCTTCGGCTTCGACGCGGGCGCCTTCGGCATCGCCCCGCGCGAGGCGGCCGAGATGGACCCGCAGCAGCGCCTGCTGCTGGAAGTGGCGCTCGGCGCCTTCGAGGATGCGGGCTGGCGGCCCTCGGCGCTGGCGGGGCGGGAGGTGGGCGTCTTCGTCGGCGGCTCGGCCACCGACTATGGCGACATGCGCCTGCCCGACCCGGCCGGCGCCGACCGCTACTTCATGACCGGGGCGGCGCTCTCGATCCTGGCGAACCGGCTGACCAACGTGTTCGACCTGCGCGGCCCGGCGGCGACGCTCGATACCGCCTGCTCCTCCTCCCTCGTCGCGCTCGACGCGGCCTGCCGGGCGCTGGCGAAGGGACGGGTGGAGGCGGCGATCGCGGGCGGGGTGCAGATGCTGCTCTCGCCCTGGCCCTTCATCGGGTTCTCGCGCGCGGGGATGCTCTCCCCCACCGGGCGCTGCCGCGCCTTCGACGCCGGCGCGGACGGCTATGTGCGGGCGGAAGGCGCGGGGGCGGTGCTGCTCAAGCGGCTCGACGACGCGCTCCGCGACGGCGATGCGATCCGCGCGGTGATCCTGGCGACGGGCGTGAACAGCGCCGGGCGGACCATCGGACTCTCGCTGCCGAACCGGGAGGCGCAGGCGCGGCTGATCCGGCGGGTGATGGCGGAGGCCGGGGTGGGGCCGGAGCGGCTCGCCTATTTCGAGGCGCATGGCACCGGCACCCAGGCGGGCGACCCGGCCGAGGCCTGGGCGATCGGCCGCATGGCGGCCGCCGGACGCCCCACGCCGCTGCCGGTCGGCTCGGTCAAGACGAATATCGGCCATCCCGAGGCCGCGGCCGGGATCGCCGGGCTGCTCAAGGCGATGCTGGTGCTGGAGAAGGGCATCGTGCCGCCGACGCTGCACCAGGACCGGCCGAACCCGGGCATCGATTTCGCCGCGCTGAACATCCGCGTGCCGGCCGCGGCGGAGCGGCTGGCGGAGATCGCGGCGCCGGTGGCGGGGGTGAATTCCTTCGGCTTCGGGGGGACCAATGCGTGCGCGGTGATCGCGCCGCCCCCGCGGCAAGCCGATGCGCGTCAAGCTCCCTCTCCTCCCGACGGGGGAAGAGGGTGGGATGAGGGGGGCGCGGGATCGGTGCCGATCCTCCCGCACCCCCACCCCGACCCTCCCCCGCGTTGCGGGGGAGGGAGCAGCCCGCCACTCATCCTCTCCGCCCGCTCCGCCGGCGCGCTCGCCGAACTCGTGCGGCGCTGGCGCGGCCGCGCCGTCACGCCCGACCTCGCCCGCGGCGCGGCGCGGTTCCGCGACCTGCATCCGCATCGGCTGGTCGCGCGCGAGGGCGACCTCGACGCCGCGCAGACCGGGCTCGCGACGCCGGGCGCGGTCTGCTTCGTCTTCTCCGGCAACGGCGCGCAATTTGCCGGCATGGCGCGCCAGGCGCTTGGCGTGCCGGGCTTCCGCGACGGGCTCGCGGCCGCCGATGCTGCGCTCGCGCCGCAGCTCGGCTGGTCGCCGCTGGCGCGGATCGAGGCCGGCGTGACGGCGGAGGAGCTCGCGGCCACCGACATCGCCCAGCCGCTGCTCTTCGCCATCCAGGCGGCGCTGGTCCCGGCGCTGGCCGCGCAGGGCATCGTGCCGGCCATGGCGGTCGGCCATTCGGTGGGCGAGGTCGCGGCCGCCTTCTGCGCCGGGCTGCTGACGCTCGATGAGGCCGCCCGGCTCGTCGTCGCGCGCAGCCGCCACCAGCACGCGACTCGCGGGCAGGGGCGGATGGCCGCGCTCAACGCCGCGCCGGCCGAGGCGGAGGCGCTGATCGCGGGCACCGGCATCGAGATCGCCGCCTTCAACGCGCCGAACGCGCTGACCCTCGCCGGCCCCGAGGCGGGGCTCGCTTCGGTGCGCGCGGCGGCGGAGGCGGCACGGCTCGCCTTCGTCCCGCTCGATCTCGACTACGCCTTCCACAGCGCGGCGATGGAGCCCGTGCGCGCCGGGCTGCTCGCCGACCTCGCGGACCTGCGCGGCGCGGTGCCGGCGATCCCGCTGCTCTCGACCGTCACCGGCGCGCCGCTGGAGGCCGCCGAGGCGGAATACTGGTGGCGCAACCTGCGCGAGCCGGTGCGCTTCGAGGCGGCGATCCGCGCGGCACTCGACCGCGGCGCGCGGGTGTTCGTGGAGATCGGGCCGAACCCGGTGCTGCAATCCTATCTGCGCGAGACCGCGCGCGCCGCGGGGGTGGAGGCGAGCCAGCTCGCCAGCCTCTCGAAGCGCGACGCGGAGGGTGCCGACCCGATCGCCGCGGCGGCCGACCGCGCCATCCTCGCCGGCGCCGACCCGCGCGGCGCGGCGATCTTCGCCGGCCCCGCCGAGCGCCGCCTGCCGCTGACGCCCTTCGACCGAAGGCCCTTCCGCGCCAGCGCCACCATCGAGGGCGCGCGGCTCGCCGACGCGGTCGCCGAGCATCCGCTGCTCGGCCTGCGCCAGGGGCAGGAGCCGGGCGCCTGGACGGCCACGCTCGATACGCTGGCCCAGCCCTGGCTCGCGGACCACCGGCTCGGCGCGGATGCGGTGCTGCCGGCGGCGGCGATGCTGGAGATGGCGCTCGCCGCCGGCCGCGCGCGGTGGCCCGAGGCGGCGGTGCTGGAGGTGGCGGAGTTCCGCATCCTCCGCCCGCTGCTGCTGGAGCCCGAGCGCAGCCGGGAAGTGCGCTGCACGCTGGAGGCGGAAGGCGGCTTCCGGCTGGAATCCCGCCCGCGGCTGGCCGCCGAGCCCTGGGCGCTGCATGCGCTCGGCGAGGTGCGCGCCGCGACCCAGGCGGCGCTGGCCGCACCCACCCTGGCCGTCGCCGGCGCGGCGCTGGACGGGGCCGCGCTGCGGGCGCGCGCGTCGCGGCTCGGGCTGCACTACGGCCCCGCCTTCGCCGCCGTCGAGCAGGTCGAGACGGCGGGCGAGGCGGCGCGCGTGCGCCTCGCCCTGCCCGAGGCCGCGCCGGGCGACGAGGGCTTCGTGCTGCACCCCTCCCGCCTGGACGGTGCGATGCAGGGGTTGTTCGCGCTGCTCGATCCGGCGGCGCTGCCGCCCGGCACCGGCCTGATCCCGGTGAAGGCCGGGCGGCTCGTGGTGCAGCCCGGCGCGGCGCCGGCGGCGATTGCCGAGGTCGCGCTGGTCCGGCGGGGCGCGCGCGCGGCCACCGCCGATCTCGTGCTGCGCGACGCGGCGAACCGGGTCGTCGCGCGGCTTTCGGGCGCGGTGTTCGGCCGCGTCGCGCTGCCCGGCGCGGCCGATCCGCTGGCCGATGCCGCGCGCATCGCGTGGCAGCCGGCGGCCGAGGGCCCGCCGCCGCCGCCCGACCTGCCCGCGGCGCTCGCGGCCGGGCGCGCGGGGGGCCCCGATCTGTCGGAAGCGGCGCTGCTGCTGGAAGCCCATGTCGCCGCGGCGGCGCAGGAATCGCCGCTGCTCGGCGCGGCGCCGGAGGCCGGCGCCTATCTCGCCTTCCTCCGCCTCTCGCTGGTCGAGGATGGCGCCGCCGAGGCCGGCGCCGGCTTCCGCCTGCTGCCAGATGCCGCGCTGCCGCCCTCGGCCGAGATCTGGCGCAGCGTGCTGGCCGAGCATCCCGAACTCGCCCTCGATCTCGCCTGGATCGCCGAGGCCGCCGAGCGCGTGCCGGAGGCGCTGCGCGGGCTGCGCCGGGCCGCGCCGCCGCCGCCACCGGCCGGCGCCGCCTTCGCCCGGCTGGCCGAGGCGCTGGCCCGCGCGGTCGCCGCCTTTGCCGCCGCCTGGCCGGAGGACCGGCCGCTCCGCATCCTCGAGGTCGGCGCGGCCGGAGAGACGCTGGCGCGGCGCGTGCTGGCCGCACTCGGCCCGCTCGGGCGCCATGTCCGCTACGTCGCCGCCGGGGAGACGCCGCCCGCGGTGCCGGAGGGCGCCGAGGCGGCGGCCTGGGACGGGCGCAACGGGCCGGCGCCGATCACCGCCGATCTCGTCATCGGGCTCGCGCCCTCGGCGCGGCTGCGCGCCGGCACCTCCCTGCTGCCGGCGCTGCGGGGCGCGCTGGCCGAGGGTGGGGCGCTGCTGCTCGCCGAGCCGCTGCCCGGCCGGGTCTGGACCTTCGTCTGCGGCCAGGACCCGGGCTGGTGGATCGGGCTCGGCGCCGACCCGGCGGGCGGGTCCGATGGCGGGGCGCTCCCGGATGCGGCGCTCTGGCAGGCGCGGCTGGCGGAGGCCGGGTTCCGCGCCGCCGCGGCCGAGCCGCTCGCCTGCGCGCCCTGGCCCGCCGTGCTGATCGGCGCCGAGGCGCCGCCGCCGCCGGTCGCGGTCCATCCCGCCGCGCCGCGCACGATCCTGCTCGCCGAGCCGGGCGCGGAGCCGCTCGCGGCCGCGCTCGAAGCGCGCCTCGCCCATGCCGGCGCGGTCGCGCGCCTGCCCTTCGAGGCGCCGCCGCCGCGGGCGCTCGCCGGGGCGCGGGTGGTCGTGCTCGCCGCGCCCGCCGACCTGGCCGAGACGGCGGCGCGGCTCGTCCGGATCGCCGATGCGGCGGCTGGCAGCGCGGCGGGCTTCGTGCTGGCGACGCCGGGCGAGACCCCGGCCTCGGCCGCGCTGCACGGCCTCATGCGCGTGCTGGCGAACGAGATGCCGGCGCTGAAGCCGCGTCGCGTCACGGTGGAGGCCGCGCTGCCGCCGGAGGTCGCGGCGCGGCGGCTCGCGGCGGAACTCGATGCGACGGATGGCGAGGCGGAGGTGCTGCTCGCTGCGCGCGGGCGGCTGGTGCCGCGCCTGCTGCGCGGGCTCGACCTGCCGCCGCCGGCCGGGCCGCTCCGGCTCGGCATCGGGCAGCCCGGGCGGCTCGGGACGCTGCGCTGGGAAGCCCAGGACATCCGCGCGCCCGGCCCGGGCGAGGTGGCGATCCGCATCGCCGCGGCGGGGCTCAATTTCCGCGACCTGATGTGGGCCCAGGGCCTGCTGCCGGAGGAGGTGCTGGAAGCCGGCTTCGCCGGGCCCTCGCTCGGCATGGAATGCGCGGGCGTGGTGGAGGCCGCGGGGCCGGGCGTCGCGCTTCGCCCCGGCGCGCGCGTGTTCGGCGTGGCGCCGGCGGCGCTTGCGGCCCGCGCGGTGACGCGGATCGAGGCGCTGGCGCCGCTGCCGGAGGGGCTCTCCTTCGAGGAAGCGGCGACGATCCCCGTCGCCTTCCTCACCGCAGTACACGCGCTCGAGGAATGTGCCCGCCTCCAGCCGGAGGAGACGGTGCTGATCCATGGCGGGGCCGGGGCGGTCGGGCTTGCGGCGCTGCAGGTGGCGCAGGCCGCTGGCGCGCGCGTCGCGATGACCGCCGGCACGCCGGCCAAGCGCGCCTTCCTGCGCGCCGCCGGGGCCGACCTGGTGCTGGACAGCCGCGACCCGGGCTTCGCCGATGCGCTGCGCCGGCATTGGCCCGAGGGCGTGGACGTGGTGCTGAACAGCCTCGCCGGCGAGGCGATGGAGCGCAGCCTGGAACTCACGAAGCCGTTCGGGCGCTTCGTGGAGCTGGGCAAGCGCGACTTCGTCGAGAATCGCCGCGCGGCGCTGCGCCCGCTGCGCCGCAACGCCACCTGGTTCGCAGTGGATGTGGACGAATTGCCGCGCGCGCGCCCCGGCGTCGCCGCGCGGCTGCTCGGCTCGATCCAGGACCGGCTGCGCGACGGCAGCTTCCGCCCCCTGCCCTTCGCCGCCTTCGAGGCCGACCAGGCGGAAGCGGCCTTCCGCACGCTCCAGGCCTCGGCGCAGATCGGCAAGCTGGTGATCCGCCCGCCGAGGCCGCGCGAGGCCGCGCCGGCAAGGTCCTGGCTGCCGCCGGAGGACCACGTCGTCCTCGTCACCGGCGGCACGCGCGGCTTCGGGCTGGAAGCGGCGAAGTGGCTGGCAGCGCAGGGCGTGCGGCATCTGGCGCTGCTGGGGCGGCAGGTGCTGGAGCATGCGGCGGCGATCCGCGACCTCGCCGCGCTCGGCGCCCAGGCGGCGATCCATGGCTGCGACGTGACGGACGCCGACCAGCTCGCCGCGACCCTTGCGAAAATCCGGGCCGTGCGGCCGATCGGCGGCGTGGTGCATGCCGCCGGCGTGCTGGAGGACGGCGCCGCGCTCTCAATGGATGCCGCGCGGTTCCGCGGCGTGCTGGCGCCGAAGCTCGCCGCCGAGGCGCTGGACCGGCTGACCGAGGGCGACCCGGTGCGGCTGTTCCTGCTGTTCGGCTCCGCCACCACCGCGCTCGGCAATCCGGGCCAGGCGAACTACGTCGCCGCCAATGCCGCGCTGGAGGCCATCGCGCGGCGGCGCCACGCCGTGGGCAAGCCCGCGCTCTGCGTCGCCTGGGGGCCGATCGCCGATGTCGGCATGCTGGCCGGCGATGCACGCAAGGCCGAGACGCTGGCCCGCCGCCTCGGCGCCGCGCCGATGCCGGCCATGGAGGCGCTGGCGGCGCTGCCGGCGCTGCTGGCGCAGCCCCATCCGGCGCCGATCCTGGCGCGGCTCGGCGCCGGCGGGCCCGCCCTGCCGCTGCTGGGCGAGAAGATGCTGGCGTCCCTCGCCGGCGCGGCGCCGCCGGCCGAGGCGGGCGATCTCCGCGCGCGCCTCGCCGGCCTGCCGCGCGCCGAGGCGGAGGCGGTGCTGCTCGGCGTGGTGCAGGAGGAGATCGGCCGCATCCTGCGCCTCCCGCGGGACGCGGTGGGGGCGGAGGCGCCCGTCGCCGGCCTCGGGCTCGACAGCCTCGGCGCGCTCGAATTGCGCGGCGCGCTGGAAGGGCGGCTCGGGCGGCAGGTGCCGATCGCGGGGCTGTCGGAGGAGTTGACCGTCGCCGCGCTCACCCGCCAGATCGCCGGCGCAGTGCTGGCCACGGAAGGCGGCGGCGAGGCGACGCTCGCGGTGCTGATGGAAAGCTTCGAGCCGACGCACGATATCCGCGCGGCCGAGTAGAGGAGAACGCGGCGGACATGGCGCGCGGTGGCGCTTTCGGACTTTCGGCCACGGCGCGGCTGGCGCTGGTGCAGCGCCTGGCCCGGCGGCGCGAGGGGCAGGATGCGCAGGCGGGTGCCGATCCGCGCGGCTTCGGCGGCCTCCAGAGCCTCAAGGACTGGGGCCTGCTGCGCGACGCGATGGACGCGCTCAATATCCAGAACCCCTTCTTCCGCAGCCATGAGGGCCGCGCCGGCGCGCGCACGCTGATCGGCAACCGCGAGGTTATCAACTTCGGCTCCTACGACTATCTCGGGCTGAACGGCGATGCGCGGCTGCACGCGGCGGCGACGGCGGCGATGGCGCGCTACGGCCTCTCGGCCTCGGCCTCGCGCCTGGTGTCGGGGGAGCGGCCGGTGCATGCGGCGCTGGAGGCGAAGCTCGCGGCGCATTACGGCGCCGAGGCCGCGCTGGCCTTCGTCAGCGGGCATGCGACCAACGTCACGCTGATCGGCCACCTGATGGGCCCGCGCGACCTGATCCTGCACGACGCGGCGATCCACAATTCCTGCGTCGAAGGCGCGCGGCTTTCGGGCGCGCGGCGCGTGCCCTTCGCGCACAACGACCTGGCGAATGCGGAACGCGAGCTGCGCGCGGCGCGGCGTTCGGCGCAGCGGGCGCTGATCGTGATCGAGGGCCACTACTCGATGGATGGCGACGTGCCGGACCTTGCCGGCTTCGTCCGCCTCGCCCGGCAATACGAGGCCTGGCTGATGGTGGACGACGCGCATGGCCTCGGCTGCGTCGGCGCGACGGGCAAGGGCGTGTTCGAGGCCTGCGGCGTGGACCCGGCGGAGGTGGACATCTGGATGGGCACCCTGTCCAAGACGCTCTGCGCCTGCGGCGGCTATGTCGCGGCGCGGGCGGAGCTGGTGGACTGGCTGCGCCACACCTGCCCGGGCTTCGTCTATTCGGTGGGGATGCCGCCGGCGCTGGCGGCCTCCGCCGCCGCCGCGCTCGATGTGATGGCGGCCGAGCCCTGGCGCGTGGCGAAGCTGCACGCCAATGCGCGGCTGTTCCGCGATCTCTGCCGCGCGCGGGGCCTCGATACCGGCGCCTCGGCGGGGCTTTCGATCGTGCCGGTGGTCCTCGGCAGTTCCGTCCGCGCGATCCGCGTGGCGGCGGCGCTGCTGGAGCGGGGCGTGAACGCGCTGCCGATCATCTTCCCCGCCGTGCCCGAGGGCTCGGCGCGGCTGCGCTTCTTCCTCGCGGCCGAGCATGAGGAGGCCGATATCCGCGCCGCGGTCGTCGCGCTCGCCGCCGCAGTCGAGGGGGTCGCGCCGGCCGACCTCGCGGGGTGAACCCGATCCGCGTCGAGATGGTCGCGGACGCGGCGGCGGCGCGGGCGTTCCACGCGCTGCCGGGGCGGCTCGCGCCGCTCGGCTGGTCGGTGCCGCTGCGGTGGGAGGAGCGGCTGCTGTTCGACCCAGGCCGCAACGGCTTCCTGGCCGATCACGCGGTGCACCGCTTTCTCGCCTGGCGGGAGGGGCGCGTGGCGGGGCGGATCGCCGCCTGCATCCCCCGGGCCGGGCCGGGGCCGGCGAGCTTCGGCTTCCTCGCCGCCGAGCAGGACGCCGAGGCGGTCGCCGCGCTGCTCGGCGCCGCGCGCGAGGCCGCGGCGGCGGCAGGGCGGGCGCATCTCGACGGGCCGCTCTCCTTCACCATCAACCACGAGGTCGGCGCGCTGATCGCGCCCGCCTGCCGCGCGCCGATGCTGCGGATGCCGCGCACGCCGCCCTGGCTGCCGGCGATGATCGAGGCGGCCGGCTTCGCGCCGCTCGGCGATGTGCTGGCCTGCACCCTCGATCTCGCGGCGGAGCGGCACCGCGCGCGCTTCGCAACGCTTGCCGCGCGGCGCGGCGCGGAGATGGCAAGGCTGCGCATCCGCCCGCTCGACCGGCGCGACTACGCGGCGGAGGTGCGGCGCGTTGCGGCGCTCTATGACGACGCCTGGGCGGAGAACCGCCATGCCGTGCCCCTGCGCCCGGCCGAGGTCGGGACGCTCGGGCGGCTGCTGCGCCCGCTGCTCTGGCGCGGCGAAGTGTTCTTCGCGGAATGGGAAGGCGCGCCGGCCGGGCTGCTCGCCATCGTGCCCAATATCGAACCCGCGCTGCCGGATGATGGCCGCCTGCTGCCCTTCGGCTGGTGGCGGCTGCTCCGCGCCCTGACGGGCGGCGCGGCGGAGGCGCGCATCCCGATGCTCGGCATCGGCCGGGCGCTGCGCGGACATCCGGCCTCGGCGCTGGCGATGGGGGCGCTGCTCGATGCCGGGATCGGGCTGGCGGCAAGGCGCGGCTGGGCCAGGGTCGAGATCTCCTGGATCCTCGAGGAGAATGCGGCGATGCGGAACGCCATGGCGCGGCTGCCGGCGCCGGAGACCGGGCGCTGGCGGCTCTGGCGCGGATTGACAGGGGGCGGCCCGGGCCGGAGTTAGCGGGCGGCATGCCCCCCTCCCCCGCGACGTCGCGGCGATTCCTCTTCCTCCAGGGTCCGATCAGCCCCTTCTTCGCCGAGGTGGCGAAGCGGCTGGCCGCGCGCGGCCATGCGGTGCACCGGATCAACCTCAATCTCGGCGACCGGCTGTTCTGGCGCGGCGCGCCGGGCGGGGTGGACTGGCGCGGGCGGCCGGAGGACTGGCCGGGCTTCGTCGCCGCCTTCCTCGACCGCCATGCCGTGACCGACCTGCTGCTGCTCGGCGAGCAGCGCGCCTATCACCGCGCGGCGATCGCGGCGGCGAAGGCGCGCGGCATCGCGGTGACGGTGACCGATTTCGGCTATTTCCGGCCGGACTGGATCACCCTCGAACGCGACGGGATGGGCGGGGACAGCCAATTCCCGCGCGACCCGGCGGCGATCCGTGCGCTGGCGGCCGGCCTTCCGCCGGCCGACCTCTCGCGCCGCTTCGCGGACAGCTTCCCGCGCCAGGCGGCGATGGACATCGCCTATCACCTCGCCGCGCTGCTGCCCTGGCCCTTTCCGCACTACCTGAGCCACCAGCTTCATCATCCGCTGCGGACCTATGCCTGCATCGCCCGGCGGCTGCTGCGCCGCCGCGCCGAGCGGGCGGAGGGGGCGCGGGCGATGGCGGCGGCGGCGGGGCATCCCTTCTGGCTCTTCGCGATGCAGATGGAGACGGATTTCTCGATCCGCGCCTATTCCCGCTACCCCGACATGGACACGCCGCTGGCCGAGGCCATCGCGTCCTTCGCGCGGCACGCCCCCCCGGATGGGCATCTGATCGTCAAGGTGCATCCGCTCGATCCCTGCGTGAAGGACTGGCGGCGCGTCGTCGGCCGGGTCGCGGAGGCCGAGGGCGTGGCGGCGCGGGTGCATCTCGCGCATGACGGCAAGGGCGACGACATGATGCGGGGCGCGCGCGGGATGCTCACCGTCAACAGCACGATGGGGCTGCGCGCCGTGGTGCTCGGCGTGCCGGTGAAGGCGCTCGGCCAGGCGGTGTGGGACGTGCCGGGGCTCGCGCATCAGGGGCCGCTCGACGCCTTCTGGGCCGGGGCGGCGCCGCCCGAGCCCGGATTGCAGGCGGATTTCCTCGCCGCGCTGCAGGCCTTCACCCAGGTCCGCGGCGTCTATTACGCGAAGCAGGGGATGGCGGCGGCGGTGGCGGAGACGGTGGCGCGGCTCGAGGGCGGGCGCATCGGCGTGCCGGCTTCGCCCGCGCGCCCGCTCCCTCCCCTGCAGCGCGAGGGAGGGCTGGGGTGGGGGCGCGACATCGAGGGCGCCCCTGACGGCGGCACCCCCACCCCGACCCTCCCCCGTTTGCGGGGGAGGGAGAGCTAGTCATGTGCGGCATCTTCGGCTCCGTCGGCTTCGCCCCCGATCCCGCGCGGATCGAACTGGTCGCCCATCGCGGGCCGGACGGGCAAGGCTGGCAGGTCTTCGGCAGCCCCGCGGGGCCGATCGCGCTCGGCCACCGGCGGCTCGCGATCATCGGCCTCGGCGAGGGCGGGGCGCAGCCCATGGCCGATCCCTCCGGGCGCTTCCACCTCGTCTTCAACGGCGAGATCTACAACTACCTCGAACTCCGCGCCGACCTCGTCGCCCGCGGCGAGACCTTCGCCGGCGACAGCGACACCGAGGTGATGCTGCGCGCCATCGCGCTCGACGGGCTGGAGGCGACGCTGCCGAAGCTGCGCGGCATGTTCGCCTTCCTGCTCTGGGACGCCGGGGCGAAGCGGCTGCATGCGGTGCGCGACCGCTACGGCATCAAGCCGCTCTATGTCGCGGAAGGCGCGGGCGGGATCGCCTTCGGCTCGGAGATCAAGCAGCTCCTCGGCCTGCCGGGCGTCTCCACGCGGATGGACCTCGACCGGGTGCATGACTTTCTCGCCTGGGGGCTCGCGGACCACACGGACCGGACGATGTTCGCCGATGTGCGCCAGCTCCGCGGCGGCGAGATGCTGACGGTGGAGGCCGACGGCGCCACGCCGCGCAGCACGCTCCGCCGCTGGTATCCGCTGCGCGGCACCGCGCCGCGGCTGCACCTGACGGAAGCCGAGGCCGCCGCCCGCTTCCGCGCCCTGTTCGAGGAGGTGGTGCGGCTGCATCTGCGCGCTGATGTGCCGGTGGGCTCCTGCCTGTCGGGCGGGCTCGATTCCTCCTCCATCGTCTGCCTGATGGCGGGGATGCTCGGGCCGGGGGCGGACCTGCACACCATCTCCGCCGTCTTCGCCGAGAAGCGGGTGGATGAGCGGCCCTACATGGAGGCTGTCGTCGCTGAGACCGGCGCGACGCCGCACTGGGTGCAGCCGCGCCCCGAGGACGTGTTCCGGCTCGCCTCCGAGATCACCTGGCACCAGGACGAGCCCTTCGGCTCCACCTCCATCTTCGCGCAATGGTGCGTGTTCCAGGCGGCGCGGCAGGCCGGGATCAAGGTGATGCTGGACGGCCAGGGCGCCGATGAGCAGCTCGCCGGCTATCATTTCGGCTTTGGCTGGCACCTTGCGGGGCTGGCGCGGCGGCTTCGGCTGGCGGAGCTGGCGGGCACCCTTGCAGCGCGGGCCCGGGCCGGGGCGCGCATCCCGGACCAGGCGCGGCAGCTCGTCTTCGGGCTGATCCCGCCGGCGCTCGGCGCCTGGCTGCGGCGGCGGCGCGCGCAGGCGCCCTGGCTCGCCACCGAGGCCTTCGCCGGCCAGCGCCACGCCGCGGCGCCGCAGGATGCCGCCATCGCCGCGCTCGGCCTGCCGCCGGTGACGGATATCGGGAGCTGGTGCCTGGCGATGACCCATGCGTCCAACCTGCCGATGCTGCTGCACTGGGAGGACCGCAACTCCATGGCGCATGGGGTCGAGGCGCGGGTGCCCTTCGTGGACCATGAGCTGGTGGAGTTCTCGCTGGCGCTCTGGTCCGATCACAAATTCCTGCGCGATGAAACGAAGGTGGTGCTGCGCCGGGCCATGGCGGGCGTGCTGCCGGAGAAGGTGGCGAACCGGCGCGACAAGCTCGGCTTCGCCACGCCCGAGGCGGAGTGGATCCGCGGCCCGCTCGGCGCGCTGGCGCGGGAGGGCGTGGAAGCCACGCTGTCCCGCTGGCCCGGGCTGATCGAGGCCGGCGCGGCGCGCCGGATGGCCGCCGACATGGCGGAAGGCCGCCGGCCGGCGGATTTCGCGCTCTGGCGGCTGGTGAACCTCGGCATCTGGGGGGAGCGTTTCGGGGTCGGCATGTAACGCCCGTGTGCGGCTTGCCTTGACTTTGCCACCCTCGCCGCCCAACACGCGCCGCCAGATGCACACCTTTCGGTCCTGCCGCCCCCGACTCCGCGGGCCTGGAGCCAATGCCCATGGATGACCTTCGAGCGCCCGAGGTGGCGGCCGGCTTCGATCCGGCCGCGCTCGTCGCGCGGCTCCGCGCCCGCCAGGCGACGATCGGGATCGTCGGGCTCGGCTATGTCGGCATCCCGCTCGCGCTGACCGCGGCGCGGGCCGGGTTCCGCGTGCTCGGCGTGGACATCGACGCGCCGCGCGTGGCGCAGATCAACCGCGGCGAGAGCTTCATCAAGCATATCCCGGCCGCGGCGATGGCCGAGGCGGTCGGCTCCGGCCGCTTCTCCGCCACCACCGAGATGGCGGCGCTGGCCGCGGCGGATGCGATCCTGATCTGCGTGCCGACGCCGCTGACCCGCCAGCGCGAGCCCGACCTGGCCTATGTGACGAACACCACGCGCGGCATCGCGGCGCATCTCAGGCCCGGCCAGCTCATCGTGCTGGAATCCACCACCTATCCCGGCACCACCACGGGCGTGATGAAGCCGATCCTGGAGGAAGGCGGGCTGCGTTCCGGCCGCGACTTCCTGCTCGCCTTCTCGCCGGAGCGCGAGGACCCGGGGAATCCCGATTTCTCCACCCACTCCATCCCGAAGGTCGTCGGCGGCGACGGCGCGGCGGCGCTGGCGGCGGCGCAGGCGCTCTACGACCAGCTCGTGGTCCGCACCGTCCCCGTCTCCTCGCCCGACACGGCGGAGGCGGTGAAACTGATGGAGAACATCTTCCGCGCCGTGAACATCGCGCTCGTGAACGAGCTCAAGATCATCTACGGCGAGATGGGCATCGACGTGTGGGAGGTGATCGAGGCGGCCAAGACGAAGCCCTTCGGCTTCACCGCCTTCTATCCGGGCCCCGGCCTCGGCGGCCACTGCATCCCCATCGACCCCTTCTACCTCACCTGGAAGGCGCGCGAGTTCGACGTGACGACGCGCTTCATCGAGCTCGCCGGCGAGATCAACACCCGCATGCCCTATCGCGTGGTGAACGAGCTGGCGCGCGCGGTGGACCGCGTGCTCGGCAAGGGGCTCAAGGGCACGCGCATCCTGGTGCTCGGCGCGGCCTACAAGAAGAACGTGGACGACATGCGGGAGAGCCCGGCGCTCAAGCTGATCGAGATCATCGAGCATCGCGGCGGGCGCGCCGACTACCACGACCCCTTCATCCCGGTGATCCCGCCGACGCGCGAGCATGCGGCGCTGGCCGGGCGGCGTTCCGTGCCGCTGACGGCCGACAACCTCGCGGCCTATGACGCGGCGCTGATCGCCACCGACCATGACGGCGTGGACTATGCGCTGGTGGCGGCCTCGCTGCCGATCGTGGTGGATACGCGCAATGCCTGCGCGCGGGCCGGCCTGGCCGGCGACAACATCGTCAAGGCCTGAGGACATGACAGCGGGTGTGCGCGTCGCGGTGATCGGCTGCGGCTACTGGGGCAAGAACCTGGTCCGCAATTTTTCCGAGCTTGGCGCGCTGGACGCTGTGGTGGACGCGCATGCGCCGACCGCCGAGGCGCTGGCGGCCAAGCATGGCGCGCGGGTGCTGGAGGTGGAGCAGGCGCTGGCGGATGACGGCATCCAGGCCGTCGCCATCGCCGCCCCCGCCGCGCAGCACCACGCACTCGCCAAGGCCGCGCTGAACGCCCGAAAACATGTGTTCGTCGAGAAGCCGCTCGCGCTCGATGTCGGGCAGGCGGAGGAGCTCTGCGCGCTGGCCGCGCGGCTGGATCGGCGCCTGATGGTGGGGCATCTGCTGCACTACCATCCGGTCTTCGCGGCGCTGAAGGCGCTGGTGCGCGAAGGCCGGCTCGGACGCGTGCAGTATGTGTGGTCCAACCGGCTCAGCCTCGGCAAGATCCGGCAGGAGGAGGACGTGCTGTGGTCCTTCGCGCCGCACGACATCTCCATGATCCTCTCGCTGGTCGGCGAGGAGCCGGAACGGGTGGAGGCCACCGGCGGCGCCTTCCTGCACGCGAAGGTGGCGGATGCGGTGACGGTGACGATGGGCTTCCCCTCGGGCGCGCGGGCGCATGCCTTCGTCTCCTGGCTGCATCCCTTCAAGGAACAGAAGCTCGTCGTCGTCGGCAGCGAGGGCATGGCGGTGTTCGACGACGTCGCCGCATGGGACGAGAAGCTGCTGCTCTACCCGCACCGCATCGCCTGGCAGGACGGCATGGCGCTGCCGCAGAAGGCGGAGGCGCAGCCCATCTCCGTGCCGCAGGCCGAGCCGCTGAAGGCGGAATGCGCGCATTTCCTGGACTGCGCCGCGACCGGCGCGACCCCGCGCACCGATGGGCAGGAGGGGCTTCGCGTGCTGCGCGTGCTCGCGCGCGCCTCCGCCGCGCTGGCGAAGGCGCCCGCCGCCGCCGCGCCGCCGCGCGTGGTGGGGACGCATGCCGGCGCGAAGATCCACGAAAGCGCCTATGTGGATGCCGATGTGACGATCGGCGAGGGCACGGCGATCTGGCATTTCAGCCACATACTGCCCGGGACGCGGATCGGCGCGAAATGCAGCATCGGCCAGAACGTCGTCGCCGGGCCGAAGGTGACGATCGGCAACGGCGTGAAGGTGCAGAACAACGTCTCCATCTATGAGGGCGTGACGCTGGAGGATGGCGTGTTCTGCGGCCCCTCCTGCGTCTTCACCAATGTGATGAACCCGCGCGCCGAGATCGTCCGCAAGTCCGAGTACCGCCCGACGCTCGTGAAGCGCGGCACGACGATCGGGGCGAATGCCACCATCGTCTGCGGCCATACCCTCGGCGAATACAGCTTCATCGCCGCCGGCGCGGTGGTCACGAACGACGTGCCCGCCTTCGCGCTGATGGCCGGCGTGCCGGCGCGGCGCATCGGCTGGATGAGCCGCGCCGGCGGCCGCCTCGGCCCCGACCTCACCTGCCCGCTCACCGGCACGCGCTACCGCGAGACCGGCCCCGAATCCATCGAGGAGATCGCCTGATGGCCGCCGATTCCATTCCCTTCATCGACCTCGGCGCGCAGCGCCGGAGGCTGGGCGCGGCCGTGGACGAGGCGATCCTGCGCGTCGTCAACCACGGCGGCTACATCATGGGACCCGAGGTCAAGCAGCTCGAATCCGACCTCGCGGCCTTCTGCGGCGCGAAGCATGTGCTCTCCTGCGCCAACGGCACCGATGCGCTGGCGCTGGTGCTGATGGCGAAGGGGCTGAAGCGCGGCCAGGCGGTGCTCTGCCCGACCTTCACCTTCGCCGCCACGGCCGAGGTCGTCGCCTGGTTCGACGCCACGCCGGTCTTCGTGGACAGCCTGCCCGACAGCTTCAACATGGACCCCGCGAGCCTGGAGCAGGGCATCGCCAAGGCGAAGCAGCTCGGCCTCGATCCGGTCGGCGTGATCCCGGTGGACCTGTTCGGCCAGCCCGCCGACTACGACGCGATCGAACCGATCTGCGCGAAGCACGGGCTCTGGATGCTGTGTGACGCGGCGCAGAGCTTCGGCGCCACCTATCGCGGCCGCAAGCTCGGCACGATCGGCATGGCGACCTCGACCAGCTTCTTCCCCGCCAAGCCGCTCGGCTGCTACGGCGATGGCGGCGCGGTCTTCACCGACGATGCCGAGCTGCTGAACGTCATGCGCTCGCTGCGCGTGCACGGCCAGGGCAGCGACAAATACGACAACGTCCGCATCGGCATGAACGGCCGGCTCGACACGATGCAGGCCGCGGTGCTGATCGAGAAGCTGAGGATCTTCCCCGACGAGATCGAGGCGCGCGACCGCGTGGCGAATCGCTACAACGCGCTGCTCGCCGATGTCGCGATCGTGCCGAAGGTGCTGGACGGCAACACCAGCGTCTGGGCGCAGTACACGCTCCGCCTGCCGGTGGGCCAGCGGGACGGCGTGGCTGCTGCGCTGAAGGCGAAGGGCGTGCCGACCGCGATCTACTATCCGAAGCCGCTGCACCAGCAGACCGCCTATCGCCACTACCCCACCGCCGGCAACGGCCTGCCGGTGGCCGAGCGGCTCGCGGAGGAAGTGATCAGCCTGCCGATGCACCCCTATCTGGACGAAGCCACGCAGGACCGCATCGTCGCCGCCTTCCGCGAGGCGGTGCGCGCGCCCGCCAAGGCGGCGTGAGCGGGGCGGCGCCACGCCGCCTCGCCTATCTCGCGCTGGAGGCGCCGGTGCCGGGCCAGGCGGCGCATACCCATGTCCATGAGATGATCCGCGGCCTTCGCGGCCTCGGCTGGGAGGTGACGCCCTTCCTTGCCGAGCGGTCCGGTGCGGCGCAGCGGCGGCCGATGCACCAGCGCCTTCTCGAGCATGCCCGCGTGCAGCGCGCACTGGTCGCGCGCATGGCGGAATTCGACGCGCTCTACATGCGGAGCCACCCGCTGGCGCTGCCGGCGGCGATCATGGCGCGGCGGCGCGGGCTGAAGGTGGCGCAGGAGATCAACGGCGTGCCGACCGATGTCGGCGTCACCTATCCCTGGCTGCGCCCCGCGCTCGGCGCGCTGCGCTGGATGCAGGCGAGGCAGTATCGCCTGGCCGATGCGCTGCTGCCGGTCACACCCGGCCTCGTGGACTGGGCCAAGGCCGAGGCGCCGGGGGTTGCCGTGCATCTCGTCGCCAACGCGGCCAATCTCGACCTGTTCCGCGCGGATGGCCCGCGCTTCGCGCATCCGCGGCCCTATGCGGTCTTCGTCGGCGGCCTCGTCGCCTGGCACGGCATCCCGACCATGCTGGAGGCGCTGCGCGATCCCGCCTGGCCGGAGGGCGTGGACCTTCTCGTCGCCGGCGATGGCGTGGAGCGCGAGCGCCTCGCGTCCGGCGGCCCGCGGCTGCATTGGCTGAAGCGCGTGGAGCAGGCCGAGGTACCGGCGCTGCTGCGCGGCGCGTTGGCCGCGCTGGTGCCGATCGGCAATCCCGCCGGCCGCTCCTCGACCGGCGTGCTGCCGCTCAAGCTCTACGAGGCGATGGCCTGCGGCGCGCCGGTGATCGCGACCGACCTGCCGGCGCAGGCCGATCTGATCCGCGCGGAGGGTGCGGGGCTGATCGTGCCGGTCGGCGACGCGGCGGCGCTCGCGCAGGCGGTCGCGCGGCTGCATGCCGATCCCTCGCTGGCGGCGTGCCTCGGGGCCGCAGGCGCGCAGGCGGCCGCGGCGCGGCATGGCTGGGCGCATCGCGCGGCTGAGGTGGACGCGATCCTCACGGGGCTGCTGGCGCGATGAGCCGCGTCGCGGTGCTCGCCTTCTCGCAGATCGCGCGCGACGCGCGGGTGATGCGAAGCATCCGCGCGCTCGCGGCCTGGGGTCATGAGGTAATCGCGATCGGCTTCGGCGCGGCGCCGGATCTGCCGCCGGGCGCGCGCTTCGTCGAGCTTCGCGGGCCGAGCCCGAGCTTCCGCAATCGCGTCGCGATGGTGGCGAGCGCCGCGCCCGCGCTGCTGCTGCCCCGGCTCGCGGGCCTCGGCCATGCGGTGCGCTCGCATCATCGCGCGCTGCGCCGCGCGGTGCTCGCGGCGCGGCCGGAGATCGTGCACGCGAATGACTGGCCGACGCTACCCGCCGCGCTGGCGGCCAAGGCGCGCCTCGGCGCCCGGATCGTCTATGATTCGCACGAATTCGCGGTTGAGGAGCACGCGCACAACCCGCTCTGGCGCCTGCTGCTGCGCGCCCATGTCGCGGCGATCGAGGCGCAGGGGATCGCCGCCGCCGACCGCGTTCTGACAGTGAGCGAGGGCATCGCGCAGGCGCTCGCCACGCGGCATGGGCTGCGCGCGCCGCCGGCGGTGCTGCGCAACGTGCCGGAGTACCGCGAAGAGCCGTTCCGCCCGCCGGCCGATCCGCCGCGGCTGCTGTTCCACGGTCTGCTGCTGCCGGCGCGGCGGCTCGAGACCACCATCGCCGCGATGGCGCATCTGCCGGACGCCTATCGGCTGACGATCCGCGGCGACGGGCCTGCCGCCTATGTCGCCGCCCTGCGCCAGGCCGGCGCGCCCTTCGGCGCGCGCGTCGCCTTCGAGGCCGCGGTGCCGCAGGACCAGGTGATCCCGCGCGCCAACCAGGATGCCGATATCGGCCTGTTCCTGCTGCCGGACGACACGCTCCAGGCGCGTTTCGCGTTGCCGAACAAGCTGTTCGAATACGCGATGGCCGGGCTTGCCGTGCTGGTCAGCGACGGCGCCGACCGCAGCGCGCTGGTGCGCGCGCACGGCTTCGGGTGCGTCGTGCCGGGGGAGGATCCCGCCGCGCTCGCCGCCGCCATCCGTGCCCTCGCGCCGGAGGAGGTGGCGGCGATGAAGCGGGCGGCGCTCACCGCGGCGAAGACGCTGAACTGGGCGGTGGAGAGCGAGGTGCTGCGCGCGGCCTATGAGGGACTCTGACCCGCTTCACGCCTTCACGAAGCTCATGAAGAGGTAGTTGAACGGCAGCGCGAAGTGCACGATCTCGGCCGGGCGCAGGCCGAGCCGCTCCATCAGCGGCAGGAACCAGGCGCGGTCGATGTGGTACATGTGCTCGCTGTCGTAGGGCTCGGCCGCGCGCGAATAGGGGTCGTATTCCGGCGCGCCGGCGAATTCCGTGATCCAGGCCACGAAATGCCCGCCCGGCACCAGCACCCGCGCCGCCTCGCGCAGGCCCTGGTCCAGCAGGTAGTAGTGGTCGAGCGTGGTGCCGGAGACGAGGACATCGAAGCTCGAATCCGCGAAGGGCAGGTACTCACCGACGCCGGAGACGAAGCGGAAGGGATGGTCCTCCTGCTTCGAGATCGGGTCGATGCCGACGATCCGGTCCAACGGATAGGGCATGAGGTAGCTCGGCACCGGCTGCGGGCCGCAGCCGATGTCCAGCACATGGCCGCGCAGATAGGGCCGCAGGAAGGCACCGAACAGCAGCGATTGCGGATGCTTCTCGGTCGAGCAGCTGGTCGGCGGCAGGCCCTCGTAGCTCGCCGTGCCGGTGTCGAGGCAGCGCAGGTAGCTGGCCCAGCTCAGCGGTGCCGCAGCCTCGAGCCGGGCGAAGGCCTCGGCCAGGCTCGGCGGGGCGATCGCCTCGGGCAGCGGACGGCCGGGATCGGCGAGGTTCAGCGGCAGCAGCCGGCGCTGCCCGATGACCTGTTCGAGCAGCCGCGCCTCGCCGCGCAGGATGCGGTCCTCGAGCTCCAGGCGGCAGCGCGCTACTTCCTGCGCGATCGCGTTCCGGATGACGTTGAGGCGGTTGTGCCAGAGCCTCGCCTTGGCGCGTTCAATCAGGCCCGACATCGGCTCCGTCCGGCTTGGCGCCGCTGTCGCCGGGCGCATCGCGGTGCGTCCATTCGACATGCGGCTGGTAGATCGCTCCGCTCGGGTAGCCGGCGCGCAGCACCAGGATGCGGTAGCGGAGGTGATGGTATTCGTGGAACTCGACGAGGCCCGGCTCGTTCTCCTGGATGGCGAGGGAGAGCAGGTACTCGCCGGCCAGCAGCTCGAAGCGCGGGAAATGCGCGGCCAGGATGCCGCGGCGGCGGATCGGCGTGCGGAAGGGCGCGGCCTGGTAGTCGCGCATCTCCTCGTCGCGCACCGGGTTGACGGTGGAGAACATCGCCACGGGCAGCAGGTCATGGCGCCGGTTGATCGCGAGCGAGAGGCCGAAGCTGCCTTCCACCTGCGCCGGCGCATCGCAGCTGTACTCGACCTCGAGCGTCACGGCGTCCAGCGTCATGACCTGGCCGGCGGGCCGGCCCTGCGCGTCCAGCCAGCGCACCGCCTCGATCCGCGCCGGGCCGCGGCGGTAGATCTCGTCATGCACGGCCTCGATGCCGATGAGCGCCGGCAGCGCGCCTTCCGTGCTCGGCGCGAGGCCGCCGGTGAGTGCGGCCGGCGCAGCCGGCAGCGCGAGGGTGCGGCCGGCGCCGCCCGAGATGCGCTCATGCACGGCGTAGTCGTAGCGCCGGCACACCTCGATCGCCTCGCCGATCTCGCGCACCCGGCCTTCCTCGATCCAGATGGCGCGGCTGCACAGCGTCGCGACCTGGTGCGTCGAATGGCTGACGAAGAGCACCGTGGCGCCGCTGGCCACGATCTCGCGCACGCGGCGGCCGCATTTCACGACGAAATAGGCGTCGCCCGCGGCCAGCGCCTCGTCGATGATGAGGATCTCGGGGTCGATGCTGATCGCGGTGGCGAAGGTCAGCCGCGCCTGCATGCCGCTGGAATAGGTCTTGAACGGCTTGTCGATCACCGGGCCGAGCTCGGCGAAATCGACGATCCAGTCGAATTTCCGCGCGATCTCGGCGCGGCCCATGCCGAGGCACATGCCGCCCAGGAACACGTTCTCCCGCCCCGAATACTCCGGGTGGAAGCCGGTGCCGAGCTCGAGGATCGCGGAGATGCGGCCGTTCACCTCCAGCGTGCCGGAGGTCGGCGTGAGCGTGCCCGCGATCAGCTTGAGCAGGGTGGACTTGCCCGCGCCGTTCGGCCCGATGATGCCGACGCACTCCCCGCGCGCCATCTCGAAGCTGACGCCGCGCAGCGCGGGATGCTCGGTGTGGCGGTTCCGCCCGGTCAGCAGTTCCACCGCCAGATCGGCCGGCCCGCCATACACCGGATAGGACTTGCCGAGGCCCTCGGCGCGGATCGCGATGCCGCCCGCCGTCACAGCACGTCCCCGAAGCGCGGCTGCCCCACGGCATAGACCCGCGCGCCGAGCCAGAGCGCGGCGAGGCCGAAGGCGGGAAGCAGCAGCCAGGAGAAGGGGTGGCGGATCGCCTGGAAGAAGACGATGTCCTGCAGCACCCAGACCGCGTGGCTGAAGGGATTGAGCCAGAGCAGCGCCTCGAACCAGACGGGAATGGCGCCGGGCAGGTAGAGCGTGGGCGTCAGGAACAGCCCGATCGCCAGGACGAACTGCACGATGTCGCGGATGTCGCGCAGGAAGGCGGTGGCGACCGCGATCAGCAGGCCGCAGCCGGCGAGCAGTGCGAGCAGCGCCAGCCACGCCGGCACCAGGAGCGGCAGCAGCGGCGAGACCTCCCCGTGCCGCAGCAGCGCGTAGACCAGCACGAAGCCGATCCCGATCAGCATGGGAAGCTGCGCGCCGAGCACGGCGCGGATCGGCAGCAGCTCGATCGGGAAGACCACCTGCTTCACCAGGTTGCGCGCCGAGGTGAGCGAGGTGGAGGCGCGCGAGATCGCCGCCTGCACCGTGAGCCAGCAGGCGAGCCCCGGCAGCACGAACACGGCGAAATCGGTGCCGGCCGGAAAGGGCAGCACGCCGCGCGCCTGGAAGACGTAGCCGAAGATGAACAGGTAGAGCAGCGTCATCAGCAGCGGGTGCAGTACCGACCAGGCGCGGGCGAGCACGGAGCCGGCATAGGCGTCCTGCAGTTCGCGCCGCACCAGCTCGTCCAGCAATTCGCGCCGGAGCCAGATGCGGCGGAGGAAATCCACCAGGCCCCGCGGTGGCCCGGCCATGCCCCCGCGGCCGTCAGCCAGCCCCGCCATGCCGCCTTTCCACGCCGCCCCGACCCATGCGGGCGCGGCTATAACAGACGCGCGAGGCGGCGGCCAGCGGCCGGGGCAGGCGGGTTGGCACCCCCTGGCGAAGCTGCTACCGCCGCGCCGACCGGACCGGATGGCCCGGCATCCGGAACAGGCTGCCCCATGCTCGAGAACAAGCGCCTCTTCATCACCGGCGGCGCCGGCTTCATCGGCTCGAACCTGGCGAAGCTCCTGCTCGACCGCAACGAGATCGCGACCTACGACAATTACAGCCGCGACGCCGCGCAGTTCATCCTCGGCGCCGACGTCAAGCGCGTGCGCACCTACACCGGCGACGTGATGGACGGCGAGGCGCTGGCCCGCGCCGTGCAGGAATTCCGCCCGACCCATGTGGTGCATTGCGCCGCGGTGGCCGGCATCGACACGGTGCGCCGCAAGCCGGTCTCGACGCTGGAGATCAACACCCTCGGCACGATCAACCTGCTGCGCGCGACGCTCGCGGTGCAGGAGGGGATCGAGCGGGTCGTCACCTTCTCCACCTCCGAGATCTTCGGCAGCCACGCCTACGGGTCGAGCGAGACCTCCTCGGCGGTAATCGGCGCGGTGGGGGAGGCGCGCTGGACCTATGCCGTCTCCAAGCTCGCCACCGAGCATCTCTCCCTGGCCTACTGGACGCAGCACCGGCTGCCGACCGCGGTGGTCCGGCCCTTCAACGTGTATGGCCCGGGTCAGGTGGGGGAGGGCGCGCTCTCCATCTTCATCAAGCGGGCGCTACGCGGCGAGGACATCCAGATCCACGGCTCCGGCACGCAGATCCGCGCCTGGTGCTACGTGGACGACATGGTGGCCGGGATCATGGCCTGCCTGACCCACCCGAACGCGCCGGGCAAGGCGTTCAACATCGGCAACCCGCGCGCGGTGACGACGATCTACGGCCTCGCCAACACGGTCATCCGGCTGCTCGGCTCGAAATCCAAGGTGAGCTTCGTCTGGAAGGACTACGCCGACATCGAGCTGCGCGTGCCGGACGCCAACTGGGCGCGCAGCCAGATCGACTTCGAGGCGAAGGTGGACCTCGAGGACGGCATCCCGCTGACCGCCGCCTATTATCGCTCGATCACGGACAAGGGGTGAGCGGGCCCGAAGGACCGCCGGAGCCTCCCGCGGCCGACTGGCCGGCGCGATTCCGGGCGGCCCATGGCCGGGCGCCGCGCGTGCTGCATGTCTGCAACATCGCCAACTATGCCTGGGTCAATGCCGGGCTGATGCGCAGCCGCGGCGTCGATGCCGTGGTGCTCGACCCCGACTTCTACCATTTCGCCTCGGCGCCCGAATGGCTGGAAGCCGAGATCGAGGGCGATATCGGCGACCATTTCCATCCGCGCTGGCGCCGCATCCAGGTGCGCGGCTTCCAGCGGCCGGAATGGTATCTCAACGGTCCCGGCATCTTCGTCTACGCCGAGTTCGAAGCGCGCGAGAGCGCCGACCGGCTGCGCCGCGCCATCTACGGCGCCTTCTCGCGCCTCTACCGCCACGCCATCTCGGGCGAGGCCGGGCATGCCTCGCTGTTCCGGCGCCTGCTGGAAGGCGCCGATCCGGTCTCGCTCACGCTCAAGCGCGCGGTGCGCTTCGGACTCCGCGTCGCCGGCCGGCTGCATCGCGCAGCGGCCCGGTCCGCGGGACACGCCCCGGCCGCCGCCGGCCCGCCGGCCCCGCCGCCTTCGATCGCGGCGGTGCCGGAGGCGATGCGCAACTCGCTCCGGCCTCGCGGCGTGCCCGCCGATGCGCTGAAGGCGGCCTTCGGCCGGTTCGACGCCATCATCGGCTATGCGCTCGGCGGCAGCGTGCCGATGTCGCTCGGGCTGCGGCGCGTGATCGCGCTGGAGCTCGGCACGCTGCGCGGCCTGCCCTTCGAGGACAGCCCGACGGGCCAGCTCTGCGCCTGGCTCTACCGCGAGGCGGAGGAGGTCTTCGTCACCAACCTCGACTGCCTGGAGCCGGCCCGCCGCCTCGGCATCCCCGAATCGCGCATCACGCCGGTGCTGCATCCCTTCGACGTGGAGCGCGCCGACGCCTTCGGCCGCGCCCCGACGCCCTCCCCGCTCGCGCATCTCGGGCCGTATTTCGTCTGCCCCGCGCGGCACCACTGGAAGATCGGCAATGCCAGCTGGCTCAAGGGCAACGACGTGCTGATCCGCGGCGCGGCGGAGGCGATGCGGCGTGGCGCGGATTTCCGCCTGGTCATGGTGGAATGGGGCGAGGAGTTGGCGCTGAGCCGCGCCCTGATCGCCGAGGAAGGCCTCGCGGAGCGCGTGCACTGGATCCCGCCCGCACCGCGGCCGAAGCTCTGGGCGCTGATGGCGGGCGCGGCCGGCGTGCTGGACCAGTTCGCCGCGAGCGCCTTCGGCGGCGTCGGGCTGGAGGCGATGGCGCTCGGCCGGCCGGTGATCTCGCGCATCGAAGGCGCGGAGCTCGGCCCCTTCTTCACGACACCGCCGCCGATCCGCCACGCCGCGACGCCGGCGGAGGTTGCGGAGGCGATCGTCGAGGTGCTGTCCGTGCCCGGCGCCGCCGAGCGCCTGGGCGAGGCCGGCCGCGCCTGGATGGCGACGGAGCATGGCGTGGAACGCCAGCTCGCGCTGCAGTTCGCCGCCTGCGAGCGGCTGGTGGCGCGGCACGGACCCGCGAACTGAGATGCGCATCCTGCACCTGCCGCTCGATCTCGGCGGGCATGCGCGCGCGCTGGCGGCGGCGCAGCGGGCGGAGGGGCATGAGGCCGTCTCCGTCTCGCTCGAATGGTCGCCGCTTGGCTTCAACGGGGACGAGGCGCGCGGCCTGCCGCTCGGTGCGCCGGGCCGGCTGCGGCGGCGCGAGACGGAACGCTGGAAGCTGCTCTGGCGCGGGCTGCGCCAGGCGGATGTGATCCACTGCCATTTCGGCCGCACGCTCTTCGCGGTGCGCGCCTTCCCGATGGCGGCGGCCGGCGGTGGCGGGCTCGGGGAGCGGCTGGTGCGCGCCTATGCGCGCGCGCTCTGGCTCCGTGACCTGCCGCTCTGGCGGCTTGCGGGCAAGCGGGTCGCGATGACCTTCTACGGGGACGACGTGCGGCCCGTCGCGCTCTCCCTCGCGCGCAACCCGCACACGCATCTCGCGATCCCCGAGCTCCGCGCCGAGCTCGAGCCCCGCGACGGGCCGAAGCGCGCGCTGGTCGCCGCGCTGGAACGCCACGGCGTCGCGATGTTCGCGACCAACCCCGACCTGCTCGCCGCCGTGCCGGCCGCGCGGTTCCTGCCCTATGGGCATGTGGAGCCGGCCAGCCACGTGCCGCGGCCGCCGGCGGCCGAAGGCCCGCTCCGGCTGCTGCACATGCCGACGCATCGCGGCGTGAAGGGGACCGATCTCTTCGTCGCCGCGGTGGAACGGCTGCGCGCGGAAGGCGCCGCGGTGGAGCTGACGCTGGTGGAGAACCGCAGCAATGCGGAAGCGCTGGCGATCCTCGCGGCGCATGACGTGCTGCTGGACCAGCTCCGCGTCGGCTGGTTCGGCGGGGTCGCTGTGGAGGCGATGGCGATGGCCAAGCCGGTGGTCTGCTACCTGAACCCCGCCGACGAGGCGCTGGCGCCGCCGGTCTATCGCGCGGCGCTGCCGCTCCTCCGCGCCGATCCGACGGATGTGGAGCAGGTGCTGCGCCGCCTGCTCGCCACGCCGCGCGCGGTGGTGCGCGAGCAGGGCCTCGCGGCGCGCCGCTTCGTCGAGGCGTGGCACGATCCGCGCGCGGTGGCGCGGCAGGTGCTGGCCGCCTACCGCTGAGCGAGCATCCGGGGCAGCCCCTCGCGCAGCCCCACGAAGCGCCGCCCCGGCATCCGCGCGCCGAGCCGCGCCAGATCGGGCACGAGGCGCGGCGCGGCCGGCGCGGCGGTCCGCTCGAAGGCCGGCGCGCGGCCGAGCAGCTCGCCGAGCAGATGGCCCGTGCTCTCGATGGTCCAGACCTCGGGGGCGGCGACGTTCACCGTCTCGTTCCAGGCCTCCGCCAGCGCCGCCTCGATCACCGCCAGCGCGTCCTCCGCCCAGGTGGCGGCGAAGGCGAGGCCGGGGCCCTCGGCCGGCAGCGTGAGCGGCCGGCCCTCGCGCACCCGCGCGGCGAGATCGGTCAGCATCCGGTCCGCGAGGCCCGGGCCATAGGGCGCATAGAGCCGCAGCACGGCGACCGGCAGCAGCCCCCGGTAGAACCCGCATAGCGCATCGGCGAAGAGCTTGGTGGCGCCGAAATAGCCGGTCGGGCGGTTGAAGGCTTCCTCGTCGCCGGGTCCGCCGCCATAGACGGTGCCGGTGGAGCCGAACACCGCCCGCCCCACGCCGGCACGGCGCGCGAAGTCCAGCAGTTCCGCCGCCGCGGCGGCATTCACCTGGAACATGTCGAGCGCACCGTCGGGAAAGTCGCGATGCCGGCGCGACACGGCGAGATGGACCAGCGCATCGAAGCGGGCGCCGTCCAGCGCCTCGAGTGCCGCGCGCAGCGAGCCGGGGGCGGCGAGATCGGCCTTCACCAGCCGCGCGCCGGCCGGAGCCGTCCGCCCGAGCGCCGTCACCTCCCATCCAGCGGCGAGGCCGTGGCGCAGCAGCGCCTGGCCGAGGAAGCCGCTCGTGCCGGTCAGCAGGAGCCGCATGGGGAAACCTCCGCGCCGTGGGGCATCCGCCATGCGGCGTCGGCGGGCACTTGTCCACCCCGCCATTTACCGCCGCTTCACGCGCCGCGCGCTACCTGAACCCGTCCGTCGCTTCGCAGGATGCGAGACCCCCCTCCACGCCAGGCCCATGTCGAGCACGACGAGCCCGCCCTCCACCGCGCCGCGGCCCGACAGCATCTTCACCTTCGTCTTCGAGGCGAATACGGGGGATCGCTGGGGCGGGTGGCTGGTGGCGGACAGCGATCTCCACGCGGCGGGCGATGCCATCGCCGCCCCACTCGGCCGCTATGTCATCACGGTCGAGGAGGAGCGGGGAACCGACCTTTCCGCCTTCGGGCTGGAGGACGGTGAGGTCCGCGTCGAATGGTACTACGATTCCGGCAGCGCGCAGTTCCTCGTCACGCGCAACGGCGGGGGCGTCGTTGCCGGGACGGCCGGGCTCGGCTCGGAGGTGGACGCCGCCTGGACCTCGCAGGGCTGGGTGAATTTCGGCCGCGGCGGGCTGCTCCAGGTGAACGTGCAGGAGAACATGCGCTTCGCCTGGGTGTTCGAGGCGACGAGCGGCGACCGAATGTGGGGCAGCATCACCGGCCTCGCCGGCAGCCTGAATGTCGGGCAGACGCTGGCCACCGCGCATGGCACCTACCGCATCCTTTCGGAAGCCCGCACCCAGCCCGGCGATCCGGATGGCGCGACGCCGGGCCTGGTGCGCACCACGCGCTACTTCGATGCCGCGACGGGCGACGACCTGCCGCTCGAGAGCGGCGGCGCGGTCGCCACCGGGCAGCTCGGCCTGGGCTCGGAGCTCGATCGCGTCTGGACTGGCGTGAGCTGGGTGCAGGTGGGCCAGGGCGGCGCGCGCCAGGCGGACGGCACCTTCAGCCTCTACACCTGGCGCTTCGAGGCCAATTCCGGCGACCGCTACAATGGCACGCTCTTCGCCTCCGCCCTCACCTACGATCCCGGCGACATCGTCGCGGCGACGGCGGGCCGCTACGTGATCGAGGCCGAGGCGCCGCGCGGCGCGGCGCGCAGCTTCACGCCCGGCACGGTCTGGATGGACAGCTATTTCGATTCGCGGTCCGGCCAGACCCTGAAGGCCTACATGCCGCACACCGCCTTCCAGCCCTCGCTCGGGCTCGGCCTCGGCAACGAGCAGGACTGGGTGTGGAACGGCTACGAATGGGCAAAGGTCGGCCAGGCCGGCGCGCTGCAGGTCGACATCGCCAACTATGGCTTCTTCACCTGGCGCTTCGAGGCCAATTCCGGCGACCGCTACACCGGCTTCCTCTATGGCGATGTCGCGCTCTACCAGGCCGGGCAGATCGTGAGCGCGGCGGCCGGGCGCTACGTGATCGAGTCCATCTCCTTCATCAGCGCGCGCCCTGCCTTCGCCGAGGGCACGGTGTGGATCAACACCTATTTCGACTCGCGATCGGGGCTTTCCTTCAACGCCACCAACCTCCATCGCCTCGGCAAGCCTTCTGACGGCATCGGCCTCGGCAACGAGCGCGACACCATCGTCAACGGCGCGCAGGTGATCGAGGTCGGCCGCGCCGGCGCGCTCCAGGCCGATATCCTGAGCTACGGCTTCTTCGCCTACCGCTTCGAGGCGAACACCGGCGACCGCTACACCGGCTGGGTCTATGGCAACACGGAGCTGCACACGGCCGGCCAGATCATCGCCGGCACCCATGGCCGCTACGTGATCGAGAGCCTCTCCTTCGTCGCGCAGGTTCCAGCCTTCGCGGATGGCACGCTCTGGATCAACACCTATTTCGACAGCCGCTCCGGCCTCAGCTTCAACGCCACCAATCTCCATCGCCTCGGCCGCCCCTCGGACGGTATCGGCCTCGGCAACGAGCGCGACACCATCGTCAACGGCGCGCAGGTGATCGAGGTCGGCCGTGCCGGCGCGCTCCAGGCCGATATCCTCAGCTATGGCTTCTTCGCCTACCGCTTCGAGGCGAACTCGGGCGACCGCTACACCGGCTGGGTCTATGGCAATACCGAGCTCCACACCGCCGGCCAGATCATCGCCGCCACGCAGGGCCGCTACGTGATCGAGAGCCTGTCCTTCGTGTCCCAGTCGCCCGCCTTCGCGGATGGTACGCTCTGGATCAACACCTATTTCGACAGCCGCTCGGGGCTCACCTTCAACGCCACCAACCTCCATCGCCTCGGCAAGCCCTCGGACGGCATCGGCCTCGGCAACGAACGCGACACCATCGTCAACGGCGCGCAGGTGATCGAGGTCGGCCGCGCCGGCGCGCTCCAGGCCGACATCCTCAGCTACGGCTTCTTCACCTGGCGCTTCGAGGCGAATACCGGCGACCGCTACACCGGCTTCCTCTACGGCAACACCGAACTCTACGCGGCCGGCCAGATCGTCAGCGCCACCGCCGGCCGCTACGTGATCGAAAGCCTGTCCTTCGTGTCCCAGTCGCCCGCCTTCGCGGACAACACCGTCTGGATCAACACCTATTTCGACAGCCGCTCCGGCCTCACCTTCAACGCCACCAACCTCCATCGCCTCGGGAAGCCCTCGGATGGCATCGGCCTCGGCAATGAGCGCGACACCATCGTCAACGGCACCCAGGTCATCGAGGTCGGCCGCGCCGGTGCGCTCCAGGCCGATATCCTCAGCTACGGCTTCTTTGCCTTCCGCTTCGAGGCCAATTCCGGCGACCGCTACACCGGCTGGGTCTATGGCCACACCGAGCTGCACACGGTCGGCCAGATCATCGCCGGAACCCAGGGCCGCTACGTCGTCGAGAGCCTCTCCTTCATCGCGCAGTCCCCCGCCTTCGCCGACGGCACGGTGTGGATCAACACCTATTTCGACGCGCAATCGGGCCGCAGCGCGAACGCGGTGAACCTGCATCTCCGCGGCCAGCCCTCACTGGGCAACGGGCTCGGCAACGAGCAGGACTGGGTGCAGGTGGGCGCGCAGCTGGTCCCCGTGGGGCTCGCCGGCACGCTCCAGGCGGATTGGGCCCTTTAGCCAGCCCGGCCTTTGCTGTATCGCCTGGGCGCGTGAACGACTTCTTCAACCTCCATACCCATGGCTTCGTCCGCGCCGCGGTCTGCGCGCCGCGCGTCCGCGTCGCAGACCCGGCGGCCAATGCGACGGAGACGCTGGCCCAGGCGCGCCGCGCGGCCGAGGCCGGCGCCTCGCTCGTGCTGTTCCCCGAGCTCGGCCTCTCGGCCTATGCGATCGACGACCTGCTCCAGCAGGCCGCGCTGCTCGACGCGGTGGAGCGCGCCGTGGCGGACCTGCTCGACGCCAGCCGCGATCTCGCGCCCGTGCTCTTCGTCGGCGCACCGGTGAGGGTGGGCGGGCGGCTCTACAACACGGCGCTCGCGCTCCATCGCGGCCGGCTGCTCGCCGCCTGGCCGAAATCCTACCTGCCCGCCTACCGCGAATTCTACGAGAAGCGGCATTTCGCTTCCGGCCTCGGCGCGGTGCCGGCCAGCCTTCGGATCGCCGGGCAGGAGGCGCCCTTCGGCACCGACATCCTGCTGCGTGCGGCGGACCTGCCGGACCTCGTGATGCATGTCGAGATCTGCGAGGATGTCTGGGCGCCGGTGCCGCCTTCCACCGCCGCGGCGCTGGCAGGGGCGACGGTGCTGCTGAACCTCTCCGCCAGCAACGTCACCGTCGGCAAGTCCGCCTATCGCCATTCGCTCTGCGAGGTCCATTCGGCGCGCTGCGTCGCCGCCTATCTCTACTCGGCCGCCGGCACGGGCGAATCCTCGACCGACCTCGCCTGGGACGGCCAGGCGATGATCCATGAGAACGGCGTGCTGCTCGCCGAGGCGCCGCGCTTCGCGCGCGAGGCGGCGCCGATCCTTGCCGATCTCGATCTCGAGCGGCTCCAGCAGGAACGCCTGCGCCTGACGAGCTTCGGCGATGCGGCGGATGCGCATGCGCGGCCCTTCCGCGAGATCGCCTTCACCCTCGCGCCCGACCGCGCGGCCGATCTCGGGCTGCGGCGGCCGATGGACCGCTTCCCCTTCGTGCCGGACGACGATTCGCGGCTGCATGAGCTCTGCTACGAAGCCTACAACATCCAGTCCTACGGGCTGCGCCAGCGGCTGGAAGCGACCGGCATGCAGCGCATCGTGATCGGCGTCTCGGGCGGGCTCGATTCGACGCAGGCGCTGCTCGTCGCGGCGCATGCCTTCGACCAGCTCGGCCTGCCGCGGACGAACATCCTCGCCTGGACCCTGCCCGCCTTCGCCACGACGGAGCGCACCAAGTCCAATGCCTGGGCGCTGATGCGGGCCCTCGGCGTCACCGCGGCCGAGCTCGACATGACGCCGGGCTCGATGCAGATGCTGCGCGACATCGGCCACCCCTTCGCCGAAGGCACGCCGCTGCACGACGTGACCTTCGAGAACGTGCAGGCCGGGCAGCGCACCTCGACGCTGTTCCGCCTCGCCAACCGGCATGACGCGCTGGTGCTCGGCACCGGGGACCTGTCGGAACTCGCACTCGGCTGGTGCACCTATGGCGTCGGCGACCACATGTCGCACTACAACGTCAACGCCTCGGTGCCGAAGACGCTGATCCAGCACCTGATCCGCTGGGTGGCGGAAGAAGGCATCTTCGGCGCGGCGGCGAAGCCCGTGCTGCTCGACATCCTGGCCACCGAGATCTCGCCCGAGCTGGTGCCGGGCGACGGCGGCGGGCAGCCGGCGCAGCGGACGGAGGACATCGTCGGGCCCTACGCGCTGCAGGATTTCCACCTGTATCACCTCACCCGTTTCGGCTTCCGGCCGTCCAAGGTGGCGTTCCTGGCCTGGCATGCCTGGCGCGACGCGACGGCGGGCGCCTGGCCGCCCCACACGCCGCCCGACAAGCGGATCGCCTACGATCTCGACACCATCGCGCGCTGGCTCGGCGTCTTCGTCCGGCGCTTCTTCGCCACCAGCCAGTTCAAGCGCTCCGCCCTGCCGAACGGGCCGAAGGTCAGCTCGGGCGGCTCGCTCTCGCCGCGCGGGGACTGGCGCGCGCCCTCGGATGCTTCGGCCGCGGCGTGGCTCGCCGATCTCGGGCGGATTCCGCGAAATGAGCGATAATCAACCGGGCGGTTGATTGCAGCCGGCCCGTCGCCGCATTAGTTCTACATGCAGGAGGACATATGTTGGAAGGCCTGACCGCCGAGGAGGCGGGCGCGCTGCCCCTGCATGCCGTGACGCCGGCGGGGCTCGAGGCGCTGCTGCACCGCCTGACGCCGGCCCAATCGGCCTACCTGCGGGCGGCCGGCTTCGCCGCGAAGGCGCAGGACATCCGCCTGCTGCCCGGCGAGGCGGGGCTGGCGGGCGCGGTGCTCGGGCTCGGCGCGTCGCCGGACGAGGCCGCGAGCCCCTGGGCCTTCGGCGGCGCGCCCTTCGCGCTGCCGGCGGGCACCGCCTGGAGGCTGGAGGGCGCGCCCGACCCGGGCGCCGCCGTGCTCGGATGGGCGCTCGGCGCCTATCGCTACCGCACGCTGAAATCCGAGCCCGGCCGCGCCCCGGCCCGGCTGCTCGCCCCGCCGGGGACCGCGGCGGCGCAGCGGGAGGCGGCAGCGATCCGCCGCGGGCGGGATCTCATCAACACGCCGGCCAACCTGCTCGGCCCGGCGGACCTGGCCGAGGCGGTGGCGCGGCTCGGCGCCGAGCACGGCGCCACGGTCGAGATCATCGAGGCCGACGCGCTCGCCGAGGGGTTTCCGCTGGTCCAGGCCGTGGGCGGCGGCTCCGCCCGGCCGCCGCGCGTCGCGGTGCTGCGCTGGGAAGGCGACCCGAAGGGCCCGCTGCTCGCGCTCTGCGGCAAGGGGGTGTGCTTCGACACCGGCGGGCTCGACCTCAAGCCCGCCGCCGGCATGCTGCGGATGAAGAAGGACATGGGCGGCGCCGCGGCGGTGATCGCGGCGGCGGAGATGATCATGGCCGCGCGCGCCCCGGTGCGGCTGCTGCTGCTGGTCGGCGCGGTGGAGAACGCCGTCTCCGGGACCGCCTTCCGCCCGCTCGACGTGATTCGCAGCCGCAAGGGGCTGACGGTCGAGATCGGCAACACCGATGCCGAGGGACGGCTCGTGCTGGCCGACCTGCTCGCCTTCGCCGCCGAGGCGCAACCTGACCTGATCGTTGATTGCGCGACGCTCACCGGGGCGGCCAGGGTGGCGCTGGGGCCGGACCTTCCGGCGCTCTTTTCGGACGATGACCGGCTGGTGGCGGCATTGTTGCAGGCGGGCCACAGTGTGGAGGATCGGCTGTGGCAGCTCCCGTTACAAACAAATTACATTTCTTGGCTGGACAGCCCCGTTGCAGACCTGAACAACGTTTCGACAAAGCCCATGGCCGGGGCGATCGTTGCGGCGCTGTTCCTCCGGCACTTCGTGCCGCCGGGCCTCCCATGGGCCCATCTGGATCTCTACGCCTGGAACGACCAGTCGCGGCCAGGCCGTCCCGAAGGGGGCGAAGTGCAGGCAGCCAGGGCGATCGCCGGGGGGGCGGTTTCCCATCTTCTGGGAAGGAGCGTGCAGGCAGGGACCCAGACACGGACCACGCGAACAAGCCCGGGCGGGGAAAGAACCCGCCCGCAACAAGCGACCTGAACGGCGTGCTAGGGGGCATGCCGGGGGCAAGGCGAGGCCGGCTTCCGCCGGCCGAGACGCCAGGCAGGAAGGAGCCGACAACATGGCTACGCAGACCAATTCCGATCCGCTGGTGGGGATCCTCCGCGACACCGTCGTCGCGCTGGTGCGCCGTGACGGGCCCGATCTTTCGGCCCGCCAGCTCGGCGTGTTCCTCACCGTCTACCTGTCCGAGGGGCCGCACACGGTGCGCGGCCTGGCGGCGGAGCTCAATGTCTCGAAGCCCGCCATCACCCGGGCGCTGGATCGCCTGGGCGAGCTCGATCTCGCGCGGCGCAAGGTGGACCCGATGGACCGCCGCAGCGTGCTCGTGCAGCGCACCCTGAAGGGCGCCGCCTTCCTGCGCGACCTGCGGACCATCATGACCGCGGCCGAGCAGGCATCGCGCGAGGCGCCCGCCGAGGCGGCCCGCAAGACGGGCTGATCCCGACGCCGGCGGCGCCGCCAGGCGCCGCCATCCGGTGAGCTCGCCGGCCTTCGGCCCCTTCAGCCGAAGGCGCCGACCTCATGCGCGATCGCGGCCGAGCACTCGCGCACCAGCGCGAAGAGTTCGCGCATCGGGGTGAAGATCGCGCTGTGCTCGCGCGCATAGCTCGCGCCCTCGCGCGGCGGCGCGGGCTCGTGGAAATCGAGCCCGGCCGAGGGATCGCCGGCGGCGGGGAAGACCTCGCCGAGCAGCGCCAGCGCGCGCTCCACGTCAAGTTGCAGGATGCCGCGCAGCAGCGCTTCCCGCGTGGCGCCGTGGCGCGGGCTGAACTCCGGCACGCGCACCGCCAGCAGCCAGATGCGGTGGATCAGCGCGAGCCGCAGCGCATGCAGCAGCACGAGCCGGTCGGGCATGCGCGGCAGCTCGGGCCAGGCGGCGCGCAAGGCCAGGTGGTCGGCCTGCAGGCGCCGGAACATCCGCCGCACCGCGGCCGCGAGATCGAGCTTCTCGAGCGCGGCCGCCACCGCCATCAGCTCCTCCCGCCGTCCCGGCCGCGCGGTGGCGCCGGCGCGGTCCAGCCAGGGGCCGGGATCGAGCGTGTCCACCGCCGCGCGCAGCACGCCGAGATCGCTCCGTGCCGCCGCATGCGCCACCATGTCGAGCGCGCGGGCGAAGCGCGGGCTGCGCGCGCGCAGGTCGGCGAAGGCATCCGGGTTTGCCGCGGCCGCCGCGCCGAGCCCGTAGAGCGTGTTCGCCAGCCAGCCGAGCTGCTGGAGTATGGCGTTGTTCGGGATCGCGCGGAGCTGGGAGGGATGCGTGATGCGCACGGGGCCGCCGATCCCGTCCGATTGCCGCGCGGCGGGGCGCGACCCGGTGCGGTCGAGCAGGCCGGGCCCGAAGGCGCCGAGCAGCGCGGCATAGCCCGGGTCCTCCACCAGCGCGGCCATCGCGTGGCGGATGGTGGCGAAGAAATCGGCGCCGAAATCGGCCTCGGCATAGATCGGGTCCGGCGCGTCCGAGATGGGCGCGAAGGCATGCTCGGCGATGCGCGCGACGGCGGCGCGGGCGAGTTCGGGCGTGCCGAACAGCAGGTAGCCGTCGCCGCCCTGGAAGCTGGTTTCCTCGCGCAGACGGAGCCCCGCCCTGGCCAGCGCCGCGCGCGCCGCCGGCGGCGAGAGATAGGCGAGCCGGTCCGCGAGCCCCGCCGGATGCGCGCCGCGCCCGATGCTCTCGCCATGGGTGTCGAACAGCACCACCTCGATGCCCGAAAGCCCGTGCCGCCGGAGCTGCTCGACGAGCCGCAGCTTCAGCCGCTCTGCGAGGTAGGAGGCCGCGAGCTGGCCGACATAGCGCCCGGAATCCGAATAGCCGAACTGCAGGCAGAGCCGCCCGTGCAGCTTGAGATAGGCGCGGAAATGCGGGCTGCGCAGCGCCTCCTCCAGCACGCGTTCGCCGCGCTCGAGGGCCTCCGCCGTCTCGAACAGCGGCGAGATCTCGACATGGCGGTCCACCGCGAAGCGCCGCGCGAGCCAGAGCGCCGAGAGCAGCGTGTAGCCGCTTTCCGTCTCGGCGATCAGGAAGCGCACGGGCTGGCTCGCATCCACGAACTTGACGATCTGCGCCACCGTCATCATCAGCCGCGCGGCGGAGGCCTGCTCGGCCAGCAGCGCGCCGAAATCGAGCTTCTGGGGCGTCACCTCGGCGAGTGCGGCGTTGATCTGCGCGAGCAGCCCGCGCCGCCGCGCCGCATCCTCCGGCGCGTCGCCGATGCCGAGCCGCTGGCGCATCGCGTTGTGGATCTGCGACGCGTTGAGCCGCATATGCGTGTGCGCGAGCGCGAGCCCATGGGCCGCGAGCCCGGCCCGCGCGACGACGAGCGACATCCGCGTCGCGGCGTCGGGCGCGCTGGCGAGCGCCGAGGCGAACTGCTCGATCAGGGGGGCGGTGTCGGTCATCGCCGCCTCGCGGCCCGCGACCAGCGCCTTGGCGAAGCCCTGCACCGCGGCGGGATCGGGCCCGCGCGGCGCGGCGGCGAGCTGCGCGCCCACCGCCTCCGCGGCCGCCGCGACGCGCTGGACGAGCACGCTCGCGCAGTCGCCGAGCGGGGCGAGTTGGGAGGCGAGCCGCGCGAGCTGGAGCTGCTTCATCACCAGGCGCAGCCGCAGCGTGTCCCACCAGCCGATATCGGTGCGGCCATCGGTGTCATACCCGACCCAGGAGGAGAGCAGCAGCGGGCGAGGGTTCAGCGCCAGCCAGCGATCGCCCCAGATGCCCTGCGCCGCCTCGAGAAGGATGCGCGCGAGGCCATCGAGCGCATCGCGGCCGCGCGCGATCGCCTCCGCCGCCTGGTCGAACTCCTCCTCGAGCGTCGGCGCGGCCGGGCGATGCGCGAGCCCGGCCGGCAGCTTCGCGCCGGTGGCGGCGGCGGCGAGTGCGGCGCCGGTGGCGCGCGGCATGGAGAAGGTCGGGTGGGCGGTGAAGACCGCGGCGAAGCGCGGCGTCTCGACCGCCTCGCGGAAGGCGGCGAAGGGCACCGGGCCGTCCTCCGGATCGGGGCGGGCGAGCCGGGCAGCGAGCGCCCGCATCGCCGCCTCTGGCGCCGCCCCGTCCAGCCCGACATAGGCCGCGAGCCGCCGGGCGCGGCCGGCGGCGCCGGTCTCGGCCATGCGCGCGACCAGCCGGCCGGCGGCGCGGGCATCGAGCCGGCCATCGTCGAAGCGCCGGCTGACGGCGAGCGCGATGGAGAGCACGGGGTCGCCGAAGGGATCGGCGATCGCGGCTTCCCGCGCGGCGCGCAGGCGGGCGAGGAGTTCCTCCTCCAGGGCGGCGATCGGGTCGGGGGCGGCATCGTTCATGCCGCCCATGCTGCACTTGCGAAATGCCCGGAGGCCAGCGGAAAACCGCGGCTCCGGCGCGGCTCCGGCCGCGCCCTGCCTATTCCGGGCGCAGCATCAGCGCATTGAAGCGGCGCTGCGGCGTGGAGACGACGACAAGGCCGCGGCGCGCGGCGAAATCCCAGGTCGGGTGGAAGACCGGGATGATCGCCACGTCCTCGAAGGCCGCATCGAGCGCGGCATGCAGCCGGGTGAGCCGCCGCTGCTCGTCGGGCTCGGCCAGCGCGGCCTGGATCAGCGCATCAACGGCCGGGTTGCTGTAGCGCGTGCGGTTGGCCGCGCCGTAGCCGCGCGCCTGCTCGAAGCTGTGGATCACCGCGCGCGGACCCTCGCCGGCCTCGTTGGTGCCGTATTGCGCGATGAAGGCGGAATAGGCCTGGCGCGTCGCCTCGGCGAAGAAGACCTGGCCCGCCGTGCCCGCGACCTGCGCCTGGATGCCGGCGCGCGTCCACATCTGCGCGATCGCCTGCGCGATCTGCGAATCCTTCGGATAACGGTCGGTGGTGGCGTGCAGGGTCAGGCGGAAGCCGTTCGGGAAGCCGGCCTCGGCCAGCAGCGCGCGGGCGCGTGCCGGATCATGCGCTGTGGGGCGAAGGTTCGGGCTGGTGCCGGGGACGAAATCGGGCAGGAACTGGCTTGCCGGCGTCGCGCTGCCTTCCATCAGCCGCTCGGCGATGGCGGTGCGGTCGATCGCCATGGAGAGCGCCTGGCGCACGCGCCGGTCGCGCAGCGGGTTCGCGATCGGCTGGCCGTCGCGCCCCGCCACATGCGGGCTTTCGGCCCGCGCGCTGTCGAGCGCGATGTAGTGCACCACCGCCGCCGGGCCGCTGAACAGGCGGAAGCGCGGATCGGCGGCGATGCGGGCCTTGTCGGCGGTGGGCACGACGTCGATCGCGTCCACGTCGCCGGCAAGCAGCGCGGCCACGCGGGAGGGATCGCGCGTGATGGTGCGGATCGTCACCTGCTGCCAGGGCGCACGCTCGCCCCAATAGGTGTCGTTGCGGGTGACCGAGAGGCTCTCGATGTTGGTGAAGCCGGCGAAGCGGTAGGGCCCGGTGCCGATCACCCGCCCGGCATTGAACTCCGAGGTGCTCTGCCCGGCATCGGCGGCGCGGACGATCAGCACGCGGCCGATGTCGTAGGGCAGGGTCGCGGTCGGCGTGGTGGTGACGACGCGGACCAGATGCGGGTCGAGCACCTGCACCTCGCGGATCGGGCGGATGAAGCTCGTGAAGAGCGCCGGGCTGTTCGGCACCGTCGGCACCCGGTTGAGCGAGGCGACGAGGTCGGCCGCGGTGAAGGGCGTGCCGTCATGGAAGCGCACGCCGCGGCGGAGCCGGAATTCCCAGGTGTTGTCGTCGAGCCGCGTCCAGGATTCGGCTAGGGCCGGGCGGGTGTCGAGCTTCTCGTCGGACCAGGTCAGCCCGTCGAAGATCTGCGGATGCGCGCTGCCGGCGGGGAAGCCGTTGAAGAAATGCGGGTCCATCGTGTTGAGCTGGAGCGAGGTGCCGAGCGTGAGCGTCTGCGCCGCCGCCGTGCCGAGCCCCGCCGCCATCATGGCGGCCGCGATGAGTGCCTTTCGCATGTCGGTCTCCCTGCCCTTTGGCGCGAGTGTGCACCGCCGGGCAGGGAGGCGCCAGCGGTTCAGCCCATGGCGCCGAGGGCACGTGCCATGTGCTGCATCCGCCCGGGCGGCGCACGCAGAGCCTCGCAGAGGTCGAGGCAATCCGGATCGTCGAGGGCAAGCGTCGCGCCGCCCTGCCGCACCACGCGGAGCGCGAGGCGCATCGCCGCGCGCTCCCGCCGGCCCACAGGCGCGGCCTCCGCCGCCTCGCCGAGGGCGAGGCGCACGGCGGCGGCGACATCGGCCGCCGCCTCCCGCACCAGGTCGTCGGCCGGGGCGGCGGTGAGATGAAGGCCCGCCTGCACCGCCTGGCCGAGCACGGCGGCGCGTTTGGCCAGGCTCCAGCGCAGCGGATCGCGCAGGCAGAAGGCATCGAGCCGCGCGCTGAACAGCGCCGGGCCGACGCCGTCATCGGTGGGGCGGAGCGCCACGACCTGGATCGCGCCGCCGCGCACCGCCTCGGCCACCTGGTCGAGCAGCGCGCAGCTGACCCTGGCCCCGCCGAGCGAGAAGCGGATCAGCCGCGCCTCCGGCTCGGCGAGCGTTTCGAGGATGCGCGCCTCGGCGAGCGCGTCGGCGGCCTCGAAGGTGCCGGCCTCCAGATGCCAGGCCTCGGTGCGGGCGAAGCTGTGGGCGACCTCGCGGAAGCCGAGCACGGCCCGCCCGCGCGCAGCCGGGCGGCGCAGCGGGGGCCGGCGAGGGGGGCGGGAGAGGGCGCGCATGGCGGGGGGTTCCGTGACCGTCGCGCGGCTTGTAGCGCGCGGGCGGCGCCGGCGTGCTTCGCGCAGGTTCCGCCCGCTGCCGCCGTGTTGCGCGCCCGTTTCGCCGGTTTCGCGGGGCGGCGCGCCGCGGCCCGCGCGTCAGCCCGCGGCGCGTTCCTCCGGCGTCGCCGCGATCCCGCGCCTGCGAAGCCAGGCCGAGACGCCCGGATCGGCGCTGAGCACGCAGAGCGGGATGGCGAGCACCAGGCCGAGCGTGAAGGGCAGCGCGAGCAGCAGGGCGGTGGCGGACAGGCCGGCGAAGGCCGCCGTCAGCGCCAGCCCTATCAGCATATGCGGCCACAGCAGCCGCGCCGCATCCGCCCAGGCGATGCCGCGGTCGGCGCGGTTCTGCGGCGCCCAGCCGGTGCGACGGCCGAAGGGCAGGGTGACCAGGAACATCGCCTTGTTGAGCATCGACAGCGGCTCGAACAGCTGCATGAAGGCGAATTCGGCCGCCGCGCCGCGCACGAAGGCGGCACGGCCGCCATAGGGCGCGGCGACATCGGGCCGGATCAGCGCCTGCGCATAGCCCGCGAGCTTCGGCGCGAAGTAGCAGAGCCACTGGCCGAACAGCGCCAGCGCGACGAAGCCCGTCGCGACCTCGCCGCCGAGCGCGCCGTTCAGCGCGGCGAGCAGCAGGATCGCCGCCTTCACCGGCGCGCCGAGGAACAGCAGGATCGCCTGCAGCAGCTGCAGCCGCCCCATTGCGGTGAAGTCGGGCAGGCGCAGCAATTGCCAGTACTGCATGTTGCCCGCGCCCCAGCGCTCGTCGCGGCGGAGGAACTCCGGCATGGCGGGCGGGTTCGCCTCCAGGCTGCCATCCTCCTCGGGCAGGCAGCGCACGCGCCAGCCGGCGGCCTGGAGGCGCACGCTCTCCACCATGTCGTGGCTCAGGATGCGGCTGCCGTCGGGCAGCGCCTCCAGCCGCGCATGGCGGCGGAAGGGTTCGCAGCGGAGGATGGCGTTGTGGCCCCAATAGGGCCCGGCATCGAGCTGCCACCAGGCCTGGCCCGTCGCCCAGGCGCGCATCCCGGCGCGCATGCCGAACTGGAAGAGCCGCGGGAAGGCGGCGGTGGCGGGCCGCCCGACGATGAGCTGCTGCACGATGGCGAGATCGGGATCGGCCTCCATGATCGCGACCAGGCGCAGCACGGCGCGCGGCGTCATCACGCTGTCGGCGTCGAGCGTGATGAAATACTCGGCCTCGCCGGCATGGTGTTCGAGGAAGTCCATCACGTTGCCGGCCTTGAAGCCGGTGTTCTGGGCGCGGCGGCGGTAGCGGACCTGCGGGCGCGTCGCGGCGAAGGTCTGCACCGCGGCTTCCTCGGCCGCGGCCAGCGCGGGATCCTGCGTGTCGGAGAGCAGCCAGAGCACGAAGCGGTCGCCGGCCCCCTCGGCGGCGAGCCCATCGAGCAGCGCGCCGAGCGGCGGCAGCACGGCGTCCATCTCCTCGTTGCGGATGCAGACGGCGAGCGCCGTCAGCGCACGCGGCCGGCCGGGCGCGGCGCGGCGCGCGGCGGGCAGGACAAGGCCCGGGGGATCGCGGCTGGCGAGCAGGATGAGAAGCCCGACCAGGGAATTGCCGGCGGACAGCGCGGCCCAGGGCGTGATCAGCAGCACGCCGAGCAGGATCAGCGCCTCGATGGGATTGACCCCGCCCGGCGCCACCGCGCGCCAGGCCGCCCAGAGCAGCAGCGCGGCGAGGGCGGCGACGAGGAGCGCGAAGGCGGCGCGGCGGAGCAGGGCGGATTCGCGGGGCACGCGCGCCATCTGCCCGAGCTTCGTGGCGCGCGGAAGGCCGATCAGGGCGAAAGGGCGATGCCCGCCCGCGCCGCGCCCCAGGCGCCGAGGGTCAGCGCCGTCCAGCCCGCCGCGCCGGCCCAGACCATCGCGGTTCCGGCGCCGAGGAGCGCCAGCAGCGGCAGCGCCTGCATCGCATGCACGCCGAGGAAATGCGCGACGCGCAGATCGCCGCCGTTGCGCGACCAGAAGAAGGGCGCGAGGCCGTCGGCATCGCCCGGCGTGCCGCCGATGCGCGGGGTGCCGGCGCCGCCGATGCTCATCCCGGTGAAGCCGCCGAGCAGGCCGGCGATCAGCAGGCCGAGCCCGACCGCGAGGCGCCAGGGCCGCGGCTGCGCCGGATCGCTGCCGAACAGCACCATCAGCCCGAGCAGCGCCGCCATCGCCACCAGCAGCAGCGCGGCCGCGCCCATCACGCTGAACATCACGGCGCCGAGGCTGTCCTGCGCGAAATGGCTCGGCTGGCCGAGCGCGGCGCGGAAGGCGATCCAGGCCACCTCGAAGATGCCGCTCGCCAGCGTGCCCCAGACCACGACCTGCGCCAGCGCCCCACCGCGCATCCCGGGCGCCAGCGCGCCCCAGGCCCAGGCCAGCGTCCAGCACCAGACCAGGAGGGAGGCGGCGAATTTCGCCGGCTTCACCCAGACGGAGACGCCGTTGATCAGGCGTGGATCGAAGGCCATGAGCGCAAGGCTCGCGACCAGCACCGCCAGCATCCCCCAGCCGGCCGCGGCGAGTTGCGGCTGCCGCGCCGAGAGCTCGGCAAGGATACCCGCCGGCGGGGTCAGGACATGGGCGCTCATGCGGCGGACCCCTTCGTGGTGGCGGCCCGGAGGCCGAGGAAGGCCAGCAGCCCGATTGGCCCGAACAGGAAGGTGGGCGGCAGGCAGAGCCTGACGAGCCAGGGGTTCATGCCCTCCGCCGCCGCGCGGCGGCACATCCAGGCGCCGATGAAGAGATCGAAGGCGAGATAGTGGATCCAGCCCGCCAGCAGCACGCCTTCGCTGCGGAACAGCGCAGCGACGCCCGCGAGGCTGCGGAAGCTGCCCTCGGCGCCAGGGGCCTGGGTGGCGAGCGTCGCGGCATAGGCGAGCGAGAGCAGCACCGGCAGGCCGAGCCCCGCCAGATGCCAGTGCACCATCCGCCGCCGCGGCGCGACGGCCAGGGCGAGCCAGCCGGCAAGGGCCAGCAGGTTCGCGGCGCTGAAGGCGGTTTCGAGCGGCATGGCGTCCGGTATCTTTCCAATGGTCAGTTCTTGGCGCCGCCATCTGACCATTGTCAAGTTGAATCCGCGCGGGCAGGATCGGCCCATGCCCGTCAAGCCCAAGGCCGAGGGGCGCCACCATCACGGCGCACTGCGCCGCGCCCTGCTGGACGCGGTGGCGGAGATCGTGCGCGAAGCGGGGCCGGAGGCGGTCAGCCTGCGCGAATGTGCGCGCCGCGCCGGCGTCTCCCATTCCGCCGCCGCGCCGCATTTCGGCGACAAGCGCGGCCTGCTGACCGCCTTCGCGATCGAGGGCGAGCGGCTGCTTGCCGCGGCGATGCGCGCAGCGCTGGCGGCGCTGCCCGAGGAGGCCGATGCGGGAGCGCGGCTGGCCGCGACCGGCCGCGGCTACATCGCCTTCGCCCGGGCTCATCCGGCGTATTTCCGCCTGATGTTCCGCACCGACCTGGTGGATCGTGCCGACCCCGCCTGGCGGGAGGCATCGGGCGAGGCCTTCGCGCTGCTCTCCACGGCGATGGCGGCACTCGCCCCGGCGCTGGATGCGCGCGCCCGGCGCGCACGGCTGACGCTGGCCTGGGCCGCGGTGCATGGCTTCTGCGCGCTGCGCGCCGAGGGCGCGGGCGGCGATCTCTGGCGGCCGGAGCCGCGCGCGAAGGAGGTCGCCGAGGACCTTCTTGCGCTGATCGTCGCCGCCTGCGCCGTTCAGAACCCCTGATGCAGCAGGTTCAGCGCGCGCGCGATGCGCTCGCCCTGGGCGGCGAGATTGCCGAGCGGCTTGCCAAGTTCGCGCCGCTCGATCGCCGCCATGTATTGCGGGAAGACCGTGTGGAGTTCGCCCTCGATCTCCACCTGCGGGTTGAGCTCGTTCAGCGCCGGCGGCGCCTCGGCGGCGGGCAGGACGGGGATGACCATGCGGGTCGGCAGCTCGCCGAGCAGATCGGCCTGGACATCGAGCAGCCAGTCGCGCGTGCCGCGGCGGCGGTGCAGGTCGAAGCGGGCCATGGCGTCAGAAGGTCCGCATACGCGCAAGCGGGACGCCGTGGCGGAAAACCCATTCGGCATGCGCCTCGATCGCCTTGCGGTTCTCCTCCTGCCAGCGCCGGGCCTTGGCTTCGGCGATGGCGCGGACCAGGGCGGCGCGGAACACCGCCTCGGCATCCACACCGAGCAGGCGCGCTTCCTCGATGCGGGGCTCCTCGGGCGGCGCGAAGGCGCCGGCGAGCGTGAGCGGCACGATCGCGCCGGGATCGGGCGGCGCCGTGTCGCGCCAGGTCGCCATGGTCATCCTGACCCCTCCGCAGACTGTCGAAGCGAGGGTTAGCGCGGCGGGGCTTAATGGCGGGTTAGCGTCAGAAGCCCGTCAGCAGGAGGTCGAGCGCGCGCGTGATCGCCTCGCGCTCGGGCTCCAGATTGCCGACGGCGCGGCCGAGCTCGCGCTTCGGGACGGCGGCGAGGAACTGCGGAAACAGGACATGGCGCTCGCCTTCGATCTCGAAGACAGGGTTCAGCCGGGGCGTCGGCTGCGGCGCGCGATCAACCGGCACCAACGGCACGACGACGCGGGTCCGGAGCGCGTCGTGCAGATGGTGCTCAACGTTCAGCAGATAGCCGCTGCCATCGCGCAGCCGGTGGAGGTCGAACCGCGGCAAGTTTCAGAACATCCGGAACTTCGCGAGCGGGAGCCCATGCTTCGCGATCCAGGCGTTCTGCGACTCGTAGGAACCCCGGTTCTCTTCCTGCCAGCGTCGTTCCTTCTCGGCCTGCACGGCCGCTGCGAGCGCCTTCGCGGCGATGGCGTCGGGGTCGAGGCCGAGGGCGCGGGCCTCGGCGACGAACGGGGCCTGGCTTTCGGCGAAGCCCCGGGGCGACGATGCGCCATGCGTGTCCGGCCGCAGGCGTTCCGGCGCAAGCCCGGTCGCGGCCGCCACGGCAGCGACACGACGCGGCGGCACGCGGCGCCATTCCGCCACGGCGGCGCTCGATATCCCAAGGGCGCGGGCCAGGGCATTCACACCGCCCGCCCGTTCGATCGCGAGGGTCAAGCCGGGGTCGCGCATCAGGTTTTCCCTAGCAAGATGCCTAGCTCGGCGCCAGCGGAATCCCTCTATGCCGCCACCCGCCTCAACCACGCCCCATAGATCCGCGGCCCCGCCAGCGCCGCCAGCGCGACCAGCAGGATCGCCAGGCTCACCGGCCTCGTCACGAAGGTGGTCCAGTCGCCCTGGCTGATGGTCAGCGCCTGGCGCAGCGCCTGCTCGGCCATCGGGCCCAGGATCATCCCGATCACCACCGGCGCGACCGGGAAATCGAAGCGACGCATGAACATCGCGACGATCCCGATGCCATACAGCAGCAGCAGGTCCACGACCGAATTGCTGATGCCGTAGGTGCCGATCGTCGCGAAGACCAGGATGCCGGCATAGAGCTGCGGCTGCGGGATGGTCAGGATCCGCGCCCAGAGCCCGACCAGCGGCAGGTTCAGCACCACCAGCATCACATTCGCGACGAACAGGCTCGCGATCAGCGTCCAGACCAGCTCCGCCTGGCTGGTGAACAGCAGCGGCCCGGGCTGGATGCCGTAGCTCTGGAAGGCGCTCAGCATGATCGCGGCGGTGGCGCTCGTCGGCAGGCCGAGCGTGAGCATGGGGACGAGGATGCCGGCGGCCGCGGCATTGTTCGCGGCCTCCGGGCCGGCCACGCCCTCGATCGCGCCCGTGGTGCCGAACTCCGCCCGCGCCTCGGGCGAGGCGAGCTTCCGCTCGGCATAGTAGCTCAGCATGGTGGGCATCTCGGTCCCACCCGCCGGCATCACGCCGAAGGGAAAGCCGAGGCCCGCGCCGCGCATCCAGGGCCAGAAGCTCCGCCGCCAGTCGCTCCGGCTCATCATGATGGAGCCGACCGGGCGCACCTCCTGCCTGCCCTCGGCGTAGCGCCAGGCGAGGTAGAGCGTCTCCCCCACCGCGAAGAGCGCGACGGCGACGAGCACGACGTTCACGCCGTCCAGCAGTTCCGGGATGCCGAAGGTCAGCCTGGGCTGCCCGGTCTGGAGGTCGATGCCGACGAGCCCGAGCATCAGCCCGAAGAACAGGCTCGTCAGGCCCCGCAGCGCGCTGCCGCCGAGCACGGCGGAGACGGTGACGAAGCAGAGCACCATCAGCGCGAAATACTCGGCCGGCCCCAGTTGCAGCGCCAGTTCCACGACGACGGGCCCGAGGAAGGCGATGCCGACGGTGCCGACCGTGCCGGCGACGAAGCTGCCGATCGCCGCGGTCGCCAGCGCCGGCCCCGCCCGCCCGTTCTTCGCCATCTTCGCCCCTTCGAGCGAGGTGATGATGGAGCCCGATTCGCCCGGCGTGTTCAGCAGGATGGAGGTGGTGGAGCCGCCATACATCGCGCCGTAGAAGACGCCGCAGAACAGGATGAAGGCGCCGGTCGCGGGGACGGAGAAGGTGATCGGCAGCAGCAGCGCGATGGTCAGCGCCGGCCCGATGCCCGGCAGCACGCCGATCGCCGTGCCGAGGAAGCAGCCGAGCAGCGCCCAGCCGAGATTGGCGAGCGTCAGCGCGTTGGCGAAGCCCATCGCGAGGCCGGCGAAGGTGTCCATCAGTCCGCCGCCCCGAACACGAGGCCCTCCACCACGCCCGCGCCGATGTTCACGCCGAGCAGCTTCACGAACAGCGCATAGGCGCCGAGCGCAACGACGAAGGCGATGGCGAGGTTCAGCGGGTGGTTGCGGCTGCCGAAGGCCGCGGCGACCAGCGCGAACTGCGCCGTCGCCGCCACGGTGAAGCCGAAAGGCGCGATCAGCGCGAGATTCGCCAGCAGCCCGGCCAGCAGCAGTCCGAGCGCGCGCAGGTTGACCGGCGGCGCGTCCTGCAACTCCTCGATCCCGCCGGACCAGCCGCCGCGCAACGCCACCAGGACCAGGCCGAGCCCGAGCAGCAGCAGGCCGCCGGCGACCACATAGGGCACCGCCTTCGGCCCGACCTGCGCATAGATCGGCGAGGTCGGGATCGCGCCCGCCTGCCAGGCGGCGACGAGGCCGAGCAGCAGCACGAAGAGCGCCGCGGCGAGGTCCGCCGCGCGCCCTCCCTGCCTCACTGCGCGAGCCCGATATCGACCAGCACCTGCCGCGTCTCCGCCTCGTCGCGCGCCAGGAACTGCGTGAAGTCGTCGCCGACCAGGAAGGCGTCGTCCCAGCCCTGGCGCTGCACGATCTCCCGCCATTGCGGCGCGGCGTGCAGCGCGGTCATCCAGTCCACCAGGGCGCGGCGCTGGTTTGCGTTGATGCCCGGCGCGCCGAACACGCCGCGCCAGTTGCCCATCACGATGTCCATGCCGCCTTCCTTGAGCGTCGGCACGCCGTCCAGGCTCCGCGTCTCGCCGGTGGTGGCCAGCGCGCGCATGCGCCCCGCCCGCACCTGCTCGGCGAATTCCGAGACGCCGGAGATCCCCGCGCGCACCTGCGCGCCGAGGATCGCCGCCTGCGCCGGGCCGCCGCCGGCGAAGGCGACGTAGCTGGCTTCGCGCGCATTGCGCCCGAGCGCCTTCAGCATCAGCCCGAGCACGATGTGGTCGATCCCCCCCGCGCTGCCGCCGGCCACCGAGACGCCGCCCGGATTGGCGCGCAGCGCCGCCTTGAAGTCCTCGATCGTGCGGAGGTCGGAGCTCGCCGGCACGACGATGATGCCGGGCTCGGTGGTCATCCGCGCGATCGGCGTCACGTCCTTGAGCCCGACCGGCGTGCGGTTGGTGATGACCGCGCCGACCATCACCGCGCCGCCGATCATGATCGCGTCGCCGCGGCCGCGCCGCTGGCCGACGAAGCGCGGCAGCCCGACCGTGCCGCCGGCGCCGCCGACATTCTCGAACTGGAAGCTGCCGACCAGGCCCGCGGCGCGCGAGGCCTGCTCGATCGCGCGGCCGAGCCCGTCCCAGCCGCCGCCCGGCCCGGCGGGGACGAACACGTACATGCTGGCGAAGCGCTGCTGCGCGGCCGCGTCGCGCGGCAGGACGGGCAGCGCGGCAAGGCCGGCCCCGGAGGCCAGCAGGCTGCGGCGACGAATGGTCATGGATCCTCCCCACGGAAATTCCGTGCTCGTGGCGAAGGCTAGGCCGGCCGCCGCGGTGGCGCCAAGAGTGCGAAGCTGTAAGGTTCCGTCCATGTCCCAGCCCGCGCTCCATCGCAGCCTCGGGCCGTTCCAGCTCTTCGCCTATACGCTCGGCGGCATGCTCGGCAGCGGCATCTACGGCCTCGTCGGCCGCGCCGCGGGGGAGCTGGGGTCGGCGCTCTGGCTCGGCTTCCTCGTCGCAATGCTGGCCGCGCTGCTCACCGGCCTCTCCTACGCCTCGCTCGGCAGCCGCTACCCGCGCGCGGGCGGCGCCGCCTATGTCACCGGGCGCGCCTTCGGGCTGCCGCTGCTGACCTGGACGGTCGGCCTCGCCGTCATGGCCTCCGGCCTCACCTCGGTGGCGACGCAGTCGCGCGTGGTGGCGGCGAACCTGCTCGCGCTCACCGGCCTGCCGGCGCCGGGCGCGGCGGTCGCGCTCGGCTTCGTGCTGCTGATCGCCGGCGTGGTGCTGCGCGGCATGCGGGAGAGCATGTGGCTCAACATCCTCTGCACCGGCATCGAGGCGGCGGGCCTCGTCCTCGTGGTCGCGGTCGGCCTGCCGCACTGGGGCAGCGTGGACCTGCTGGCGACGCCGGACGGCTCGGCGATCGGGCTTTCCTTCCTGATGACGGGCGCGATCCTCACCTTCTTCGCCTTCCTCGGCTTCGAGGACACGCTGAACGTCGCCGAGGAGGCGCGCGAGCCGCGGCGGACGCTGCCCATCGGCATCATCGCCGCCATGCTGGCCGCGGCCGCGCTCTACGTCGCGGTGGCGATCACCGCCGTCTCGGTCGTGCCCTGGCAGGCGCTGGCGGCCGCGCCCGCGCCGCTCGGCGCGGTGATGGAGGTCGCGGCGCCGTGGTTCCCGCATTGGGGCTATGCCGCGATCACCGTCTTCGCCGTCGGCAACACCGCGCTGCTGAACTACGTCACCGCCTCGCGCCTGATGCTCGGGATGGCGCGGCACGGGCTGCTGCCGGCGGCCTGCGCGCGGGTGCATCCCACGCGCCGCACGCCGCATGTCGCGATCCTCGTGCTGCTGCCGGTGATCGCGGCGCTGATCCTGGCGGGCGACATCGGCCAGCTGGCAAGCGCGACGGTGCTGCTGCTGCTCGGCGTGTTCAGCGTGGTGAACCTGGCGCTGCTGGTGCTGCAGCGGCGCGCCGGAGAGCCGCGCGGCGGCTTCGAGGTGCCGGCCATCGTGCCGGCGGCCGGCGCACTGGTCTGCCTGGCGCTGCTGGCGAACCGCATCCTCGCCGGCGACTGGCGGGCGCCGGCGCTAGCCGGCGCGCTGCTCGCGGCGATCCTGATCGGCTTCGTCCTGCTCCGCCCGAAGGCGACGCCGGACTCGATGGAGGCTTGATGCGCCGCGCGCCCCGCCCGCATGGTGCGCGGATGCGCGCCGCCTGCCTCGCCCTGGCCGTCCTGCTGCTGCCGATGCCCGTGGCTGCGCAGCCGCTGGACCTGCCGGTCGGCCTGCTGCGCCTGCGCAATGTCGGGCCGCTGCCGATCGTCGAGATCTACGCCGCGCCGCCCGGCCGGCCGCGGGGCGAGGACCGGCTCGGCGCGGACATCCTGCCGATCGGCGCGGAGATCGAGATCGAGGCGGACGGGCCGGAGTGCCGGCTCGACGTCGTCGCCGTGTTCCGCGACGGGCGGGAAGCGGTGCGGCGCGGCGCCGATGCCTGCGCCGAGGAGGAGATCGAGTTCCGATGAGGGGGTGCCTCGCCCTGCTGCTGGCCCTGCTCGCCGGCCCGGCCTTCGCGCAGGCGGTGCCGCCGCCGCTGCGTGGCGCCTGGTATGCCGGCGATTGCGCCGATCCGGCCGCGCTGCTCGTGCTCACCGCGCGCGCCGCCGCGCGGCTGGAGGCGGAGGCGCCGTCGCGGCTCTACCGCTTCGCGACGACGACCCCGCTCGGCGCGCATGTCCTCGGCGTCGGCGTGGGCGCGGAGGCGCCGCGGCTGATGTTCCGCGCCGTGCCGCAGGGCCTCGAGACGATCGAGCCCGATCCCAAGACCCGCGACGACCGCCTGCCCGGCACCGCGCAGCCCGAGACCTGGCGGCGCTGCGCCGCGCCGCCGCCCGGGCTCAGCCTGCTGCATGGCGAGGGCGTGGCCTTCCTCGCGGCGCTCGAGCATCTCGAGGCGGCCTGCGGCGCGGGCACGCCGGGCGCCTGCGCGGCGGCGCTGATCGCGCAGGGCGATGTCAGCGGCGATGGGCGGCTTTCCGCGGCGGAACTCGCGCGGCTGATGCGCGGCGCGGCCTGGCTGCTCGCGGTGCAGGACGGCGGTGCGGCGGAGACGATCGCGGTTTCGCTCGGCGGCGGCGCGCTGGCGGCGATCCTCGCGGCGCGGCTGCTGGTCGAGAGCCTCGACTACGATGGCGACGGGCGGCTGTCCGCCGCGGAACTGCTCCAGGACCGCGCGGGCGGCTTCGCCGGCGCGGCGGGCGCGGAGGCGGGGCGGGCGCTCCGGCTCGAAGGCTTCGCCGGCGGGGCGGAGCTGCTGCGCGGGCTGATCGAGGGCCTGCTCGCGCGGTAGCGTCAGGGCTCCTCCCCGGCCATCGCGACCAGGTCGGGCAGCGGCCAGGGCACAGGCCAGGGCGACCAGGGGGCGGTGTCGCCGAGACGCTCCGGCGCGAAGTCGCCGCGCATGGCACGCGCCGCCGCGCCCGGCGCGGCCGGCCCCTGCCCGCCCGGTGGCGGCGGCACGACGCCGCAAGCCGCCAGCCCCATCGGGCAGCCGTTGAAGCGGTAGCCGGGCTCCGCGCCCGACAGCGCGACGAGGCCCGCCGCGGCCTCCCCGCCCACGCCGCCGAGCGCGCCGACGAGGAAGGCGCTGCCGCCGCGGCCGAGCAGGCCGAGCCGCCCGGCCTCGAGCGCGCCGACCGCCGGCCCGCCATCGAGCAGCAGGAACACCGGCGAGCCGCCGACCGCGAGATCGAAGGCCGCGCCGGCGGACGGCAGGGCGCGCGCCGGGCCGAAGGCGGCGAGCTGCGTCGGCTGCGCGGCCGCCGGCAGGCCGGGCTGGTCGGGCGCGAGGCCGGGCGGGATCGCGGCCAGCGGCGTGCCGCGCACATCGAGGACCAGCAGCGGCAGCCGCGCGGGATCGCGTGCCTCGAGCGTGCTGCGCGCGCCGGCCTCGAGCCCGCCCGGCGCGGCGACGAGCACCGCGCGGCCGGCCTCGAAGGCCGCGCCGTCCAGCGTCAGCGGCCCGCCGGCACGGAGCGTCACGGTCTCTCCCACCAACGGTCCCGCGGCGCGCAGCGCGCCCGCAGTCGCCAGCGCGAGATCGCCGCCCGAGGTGGCCGCGGTGACGAGCGGGATCGCATTGCCCGGCGCGGCCAGCGCGACATCGCCGGCGGCGAAGACCTGCAGGGCGCCCCCCAGGGCCAGCGGCGCGTCCGGCGCCTGGGCGATGCCGCCGCCCGGCGCCACCAGAAGCGCCGGCCCGGCCGTGACCGGCGCGAGCAGCGCGAGGCTGTCGCCCTGCAGCGCGAGCGAATCGCCGATGGCGAGCGCGCCCGTCACCTGCAAGGGCCCGCCCGCCGCGAGGCGCAGCGCACCGGCGCGGCCGGCGATCGCGCCGACGAGATGCGCCGGACCATCCAGCGCGACCGCGCCGGCGACATCGAGCGCGAGCGCCGCGGTGCGCAGCCCGCCCGAGCCTTCGGCGAGCCCGCCGGCGAGCCGCAGCGAGACCTCCGGCGCGGCGAGCAGCCCGGTGAGCCGCAGCGTCCCGAGCCCGGCATCGGCGAGCCGCCACGACGCCGCGGCGAAGCCGCTGGCGGCGCCGAGCAGGTTGGCCCCTTCCAGCACCACGCTGCCGCCGAAGGCGCGCGCCTGGAGCAGCGGCGCCTGGAGGAAGCCGGCCGACTGCACCACGTCGCCCCCGGCCGTCAGCGCCAGCACGCCCAGCGTGCGCAGCGTGCCCGCCACCTCGAGCGAGCCGCCGGTGGCGAGCAGCAGGTCGCCGGCCACGTCCGAGGCGGCGAGCACCTGGATCGCGTTGCCCGCCTGATCGAGCCGCGCGGCGCCGCCCGTATCGAGCGCGAGCCGCCCGATGGCGAGCCGTGCGAAGGGCGTCTGGCCCAGCTCCCCGCCGGTGACGAGGCGCGCCTCCGGCAGGTCGAGCGGCGCGGTCAGCGCCAGCGCCGTGGTGGTGCGCAGCGTGAGCCCGCCCGGCGCGCGGAGCGCGCCGAGCGCGGCGATGGCATTCGCCGCGTCGAGCCTGACCGTGCCGCTGGAGGCGATCTCCAGCAGGCCCGCCGCGATCGGCGCGGTCTGGGTGACGTCGCCCGCGGCGAGCACGATCTCCGGCGCGGCGAGATCACCGAGCGCGAGCGACGTCGCGCTGGCCAGGCGGAAGGCGGTGCCCCGGCCCGCGACGGCGGCGACGGCATTGCCCGCGACGTCGAGCCGGACCTCGGCGCCCTCCGCGGTCAGCGATACCGTGGCGATGCGCCCGCCCGCCTGGAGGATATCGCCCGCCGCGCGCAGCGCGACCGATGGCGCGACGATCGGCGCCGAGAGCGTCAGCGTCTCCGCCGCCAGCGCCAGCGCGCCGCCGGCATCGAGCGCGCCGCCGACCTCCAGCGCGCCCTCCGTCGCCAAGGCGAAGCCGCCGGCGGCGCCGGAGGGCAGCAGCGCGGCGACGCGGTTGCGCGGGCCGGCCAGCGCGACATCGCCGGTGAAGGCGTTGGCCCGGAGCCGATCGGCGAGGATCGCGCCGCCCGCCTGCACGATGTCCCCGCCGGCGATGAGCGAGACCTCGGGCGCGGCGACCGTGCCGCGCAGCGCGAGATCGCCCGAGGTGGACAGCGCGAAGACGAGATCGGCGCGCGACCCGTCGAGCGCGCCGACCTGGTTGAGCGGGTCCTCGAGGCGCACCGAGCCGCCGATGCTGCGCGCCGACAGCAGCGGCGTGACCAGCAGCGCATCCGTCTCCTGCGTCAGGTCGCCGCGTGCCGTGAGCGCGACCGTCGCCGCCGCAACGGGCCCGGCGAGGGTGAGCCCGCCGCCGGCATCGAGCACGAAGGCGTCCCGCGCGCTGCCCTCCGCCCGCGCGACGGCATTGAGCGGCCCGTCGAGCAGCACGGATCCCCCTGTCGCGCGCAGCGTCGCGCGGTCGGCGGCCAGCCGGCCACTCGCGGCCTGCTGCGTCAGGTCGCCCGCATCGAGGGTCAGCGTGACCGTCGCCCCCGCGCCGTTCACCTGCCCCGCGATGGCCAGCCCCTGCGCGTTGCGCAGCGAGAGCCCGAACGGCACGAGCACGTCGCCGAGTGCCCCGATGCGGTTCGCGCCGCCGAGCGCGACGGCGCCGAGCGGCGCTTCCAGGTCGAGCCGCGGCGTCATGATCGCACCGCCGGCCTGGGCGATGCCGCGCGCGCCCTCCAGCGTCACGGTGCCGCCGGCCGTGAGCGGCGCGCGCAGCAGGATCTGCTGGCCCGTGATCAACGCGATGTGCTGCGCTGCGATCGCGCCCTCAACGGGAAGGTTCACCGTGGTGGCGACGGCGAAGCGCGCCGCGGCCCCGCCGCCGGCGAGCGCCCGGATCACGTTGCCCCCGGCATCGAGCCGCACCGCGCCGCCCCTGCTCTCCGCGAACAGGCTGCCCGCGGTGAGCCGCGCGCCGGACGGCGCCTGCGCGATCTCGCCGGCCGAGCGCAGCGTGAGCAGGCCCGCGACATTGACATTGGCGTTCAGGAAAATGCCGTCGCCGGGCGCCGCGATGGTGTTCGTCGTCTCGAGCGTCAGCGCGCCGGCCGGCTTGTTGATCGCGGCGTCCACCCGGATCCCGCGCTCCGCCTGGAGCGTCAGCGCGCCGGCGGTGCCGTTGATGGTGGCGGCGGTGATCTCGGCCGGCTCGGTGCTGCCGGACAGCGCGGCGACGACGCGGAGTTCCTCCGGGTCCACCACGATCCGCGCCGCCTCGATGCGGCCATCCACCGCAAGGGCGCGGCGCGCGCTGACCGCCACCTCCCCGCCCGGCGCGCTGATCGTGCCGCGCATCTCGACGCGGCGCTCCGCCTGGATCGCGACGCGGCCGCCCGGCGCGTCGAGCACGGCGCCAACCGGGACGAGCACGCTGTCGCCACGCGCCGCGATGCGGTCGGCGGCGATGCGCCCGCCAGCCTCCACCACATGCTCGATCACGTCGGAGGCGGCGCGCGCGGTGAGAAGGACCTGCCCGCCCGCCGCCGCGATGGTCCCCGCATTGCGCGCGAGCCCGGTGCCCGAGACATCGAGCGACAGCAGCCCGTCACCTGCGAGATCGAGCGTCACCGCCTCCCCGCCCGCGATCGCGACACGGCCGAGGCGCGCAGCGATGATCCCGGAATTGGCCGCGACCGGGCCGACGAGCGCGGCGAGGCCCTGGTCCCGCACCGTGATCGTGCCGCGGTTCTCGACCCGCGCGCCGGGGCGCGGCGCGCCGTCGAAGGCCATGCGGCCGGCCATGAAGTTCTGGTTCGTGGTGTCGGCGGCGGAGGCGATCAGCCCCGCCACATCCACCTGCGCGCCCTGGTGGAACACCACGCCAGCGCGGTTGACGATCGCGACACCGCCATTGGAGGTCAGGCGCCCCGCGATCGCCGAGGGATCGGGCCCGGTCACGCGCTGCAACGACCAGGACGTGGCGGCGGGCTGGCGGATCTCCACCTGGTGCGCGGCGCCGATGTCAAAGCCGCGCCATTCGATCACCGCGCGGTCGGTGGACTGGATCACCTGCGTGCGCGCCGCGGATTGCGTGATGGTCGCCGCGCCGGCCACGACCTGGCCGCCTTCCGGGCGCGCGGTTGGGCTCTGGGCGAAGGCCAGGGCCGGACAGAGGATCGCGGTGGTGGCGAGGAGCAGGCGGCGCATGGGCGCATCTTGCTGCGGGATGAAGGGCAAGGCCAGTCGGAATGATATGGGAACGATTGCCGCCGTATCGGGCAATCGTTAACGGCGCCCGCTGGTGCGCCACGCCGTGCCGGGCCACTCTCGGCGCATGGACGTCCTCGAAGCGATCGCCTCGCGCCGCAGCGTGCGCGGCTTCCTGCCCGACCCGGTGCCGCGCGCGACGATCGAGGCGATCCTCCGCGCCGCCGCCCGCGCGCCGTCCGGCTCCAACATCCAGCCCTGGAAGGTGCGGGTGACGCAGGGGGCGGAGAAGGCGCGCCTCTCGGCCGCGCTCCGCGCCGCGCATGCGGCCGGCACCAAGGTGCCGCGCGAATACCACTACTATCCTCGCCAGTGGCGCGAGCCCTTCCAGACCCGCCGGCGCCGCCTGGGCTTCGAGCTCTATCGCCTGACCGGCGTGGCGCGCGGCGATGTGGTGGCGGCCGGAGCGCAGCGCGCGCGCAACTACGATTTCTTCGGCGCGCCGGTCGGCCTGATGTTCACGCTCGACCGGGACATGGAACAGGGTTCCTGGCTGGACACGGGCATGTTCATCCAGTCCGTGATGCTCGCCGCGCGCCGCTTCGGGCTCGACACCTGCCCGCAGGCGGCCTTCTGCGACCATCACGACGTGGTGCGCGCGGTGCTCGGCCTGCCGGAGGATCAGGTGCTGGTCTGCGGCATGTCGCTCGGCTTCGCGGACCCGGAGGAGCCGGCGAACGCGCTGACGAGCGAGCGTGAGCCGATCGAGGCCTTCGTCAGCTTCGGCCCCGCGCCATGAACGAAGCCGCGCTCATCGATTCCCGCGCCGCCTGGCTCCGGCTCGCGGCGATCGTGGCACTCTCCACGCTCGGCGGCGTGGGAAGCTGGTCCGTCATCGTCGCGCTGCCGCATGTGCAGGCCGAGTTCGGCGCGAGCCGCGCCGGCGCCTCCCTGCCCTACACCCTCGCGATGATCGGCTTCGGCCTCGGCGCGATCATGTGGGGCCGGCTCGCAGACCGGTTCGGCGTGATGCGGCCGCTGATCTTCGCGAGCTGCGCGCTCTCGCTCGGCTATGTGCTCTCGGGGCTCGCGCCGAGCCTCACCGTCTTCGCGGTCGTCAGCGGCGTGCTGATCGGGCTGCTGGGCTCCTCCGCCTCCTTCGGGCCGCTGATGGCGGACGCCTCGCTCTGGTTCCGCCGGCGGCGCGGCATCGCCGTCTCGCTCGCGGCGGCGGGCAACTACCTCGCCGGCGTGGTCTGGCCGCCGCTGCTGACGGTGCTGATCCAGGACCATGGCTGGCGCACCGCGCATGTGATCGTCGGCGCGGTCCTGCTCTGCACCATGCTGCCGCTGGCCTTCACGCTGCGCGCCCGCGCGCCCGGCCAGCGCGGCACGCCGCTGCCGGAGGAGGCGGGGCGCGAGCGCCCGCTCGGCCTGCCGCGCAACGCGCTGACCGCGATCCTCTGCGTCGCTGGGATCGGCTGCTGCGTGGCGATGGCGATGCCGCAGGTGCATATCGTCGCCTATTGCGGCGATCTCGGCTACGGCGTGGCGCGCGGGGCGCAGATGCTCTCCCTCATGCTCGCCTTCGGCATCGTCTCGCGGCTGGCCTCAGGGCTGATCGCGGACCGGATCGGCGGGCTCGCGACGCTGCTGCTCGGCTCGGTGATGCAGGGACTCGCGCTCTCGCTGTTCCTGTTCTTCGACGGGCTCGCCTCGCTCTATGTGCTCTCGGCGCTGTTCGGGCTGGTGCAGGGCGGCATCGTGCCAGCCTATGCGGTGATCGTGCGGGAGCATTTCCCGGCGCGCGAAGTGGGCTTCCGGGTCGGCATCGTGCTGATGTCCACGCTGTTCGGCATGGCCTTCGGCGGCTGGCTCTCCGGCCTCATCTTCGACCTCACCGGCAGCTACGCCGCGGCTTTCATGAACGGCGTGGCGTGGAACCTGATGAATGTCGCGATCATCGCGCTGCTGCTGTGGCGCGCGCGCGCCGATGGGGCGCGGCGCGTGCTTCAGCCGCGCCGCAGCGCGGTGGGGTAGAGCCGGCCGCCTTCCGCGGGGCGCATCGTCTCCAGCACGAAGCCGCGCGGGAGCAGGAGCGCGTCGCACGTGGGTGGCGGCTCCGCCGGATCGGCCCAGGCATCGCGCAGCGGGCGGCCTTCCATGCCGGTGTGATCCAGGCCGAGCAGGTGCAGCACGCTCGGCGCGATATCCGTCAGGTCGCAAGGCGCCAGGCTGACGCAGCCGGCGCGGACCGGCCCGCCCTGCATGACGAGCACGGTCGCGAGCTCGGCGCGGTGCAGCCCGCCATGCATGCCGCCGCCCTCCGGCACGTCCGGCGCGTCGAAGGGCGCATGGCCCGGCAGGCCCCATTCGTCCGGCGCCTCGCTGCCGGCGAAGGTGACGACGATGTCGGCGCTGCGCGCATGGCCGCTGCCGAGCAGCGCGAGCGGCAGCGCCGCGCCTTCGGGCAGCAGCGCGGGATCGCGCGCGAGCAGGGGGCCGCACCAGGGCTGCCGCGCGAGCCACTCGGCCACCTGCGGCGCCAGCGCCGGATCGCGGAACCAGAGGCCCGGCGCGGCGGCGGGCGCGACCGCGATCTCGCTCTCCGGCCCGAGACCCGTGCCGGCGCGGAAGCCGGCGCGGCGGAGTTCCTCGGCCAGGGACAACTTGCCGCGACCGGTGACATGGCCGTGGTCCGACAGCACGACCAGCACGATGTCCGCGGCATCCGGCTGGGCGCCGCGCCAGTCCATGACCTGCCCGACGATGGCATCCGCCGCGCGCAGCGCCTCCCGCGCATGCGGCGCGCGCAGCCCGCCCCAGTGAAAGGACACGTCGGGCTCCGACAGCCAGACGAGCGTCACGTCGGGGCGTAGCTCCGGCAGGACGTGGTCCAGCAGGATGCGCGCCGCGTGGCGCAGCCGCGGCAGGTTCGGCACCGCATGCGGCGGGGTCTCGCCGAAGCGGTCGCGCATCGCGGCGGCGGTGGCGCCTTCCGTTTCCTCCACGTTCCAGCGGAACTGGCCGAGCCGCTCGGCCGCCGGATGCAGCAGCCGCGCCGCGCCGGCGGTGCCGGCGCTGACGAGGGCGAAGCTGAGGCCGACCTGGGCGAGACGCTGGCCGAGGCTCGGCCGCTGCAAGGGCGATTCACCGCCCTGCGCCATCGCCAGCACATCCTCGACCAGCTTGGTGCGGATCAGCCGCTCCGGCGCCGCGGCGGCGTCGTAGAGCGTGTTCGCCACCATGCCATGCCCGCCCGGCCGGCAGCCGGTGATGAGCGACGGCGTCGCGACGCGCGTCTCGGACGGAAAGACGCTCCGCGCATGGGCGAAGCGCGTGCCGGCGGCGGCGAGGCGCGCGAGGTTGGGCGTCGCCTCGGGCGAGACCATGTCCGGGCGCAGCCCATCGAGGGCGAGCATCACGAAGCGGGGCATGCCGGTCCTTCAGCGCAGCGTGGGGTCGAGCCGGTCGCGCAGCCAGTCGCCGATCAGCGAGACCGAGAGCGTCGTCAGCACGATGGTGGCCGCCGGCGCCAGCAGGATCCAGGGGGCGCGCGTCAGGTATTCGCGCCCATAGCCGACCATGGAGCCGAGCGAGGTTTCGGGCGGCTGCACGCCGAGCCCGAGGAAGGACAGCCCGCTCTCCAGCAGGATGATCTCCGGGAAGGCGAGCGTCATGGAAACGATCAGGGTGGAGGCGATGTTGGGCAGCACATGGCGGCCATAGATGCGCCAGGGCGAGGCGCCAAGCTGGCGCACCGCCGCCGCATAGCCCTGCGCGCCGGCCGCGAGCGCGAGCCCGCGCGCGATGCGCGCGTAGCGTTCCCAGGCATGCAGGCCGAGCAGGCAGACCAGCAGCACCATCGAGTTGCCGAAGAAGGCAAGCACGGCCAGCGCCAGGATCAGGAAGGGCAGCGACGCCGAGAAATCCACCAGCGCGAGGACCGCCTGTTCCACCAGCCCGCGGAAATGCGCGGCGAGGAAGCCGAGGGAGGTGCCGATCAGCGCGCCGATGATCGTGGCGCCGAAGGCGATCAGCAGGCTCGTGCGGATGGAATAGATCAGCCGCGCCAGCACGTCCCGCCCGAGCTCGTCGGTGCCGAGCGGATGCAGCCAGGTGCCGCCGAAGCCCACCGGCGGCGAGAGCCGGTTGCGCAGATCGAGCGCGGTATAGGCATAGGGGCTGATCACATCCGCCAGCAGCGCCACCGCCAGCATGAGCCCGAGCCAGACCATGCCGCACAGCACGATCGGCGGCGGCCCCGGCTGGCGGCGGCGCGGCGGCGCGGCGATGGCGACGGAGAGCGGCGCTTCGGGCATCTCAGGCCGCCTTGCGCGGCGCGCTGCGCAGCCGCGGATCGAGCAGGCCGTAGAGCAGGTCCACGATTAGGTTGGCGCAGACCATCGTGATCGCCACCAGCAGCAGGATGCATTGCACCACCGCGAGGTCGCGGTTGCCCACCGCCACCACCAGCAGCCGGCCAACGCCGGGCCAGGAAAAGACGCTCTCCACCACCACCGCGCCGGCGATCAGGCTGCCCACCATGAAGCCGATGATCGTGACCGTCGGGATCGCCGCGTTGGGCAGCGCATGGTGCGTCACCACCGCGCGCCAGGGCACACCCTTGGCCGAGGCGGTGCGGATATAGGGCTGGCCCAGCACCTCCAGCATCGCGCTGCGGGTGAAGCGCGCGAGCACCGCGGCGCCGCCGAGGCCGAGCGTCACCACCGGCAGGATCGCATGCCGCCAGCCCTCCTGCCCGCCCGAAGGCAGCCAGCCGAGCTGCACCGCGAAGAGCAGCACGAGCAGCAGGCCGAGCACGAAGGACGGCACGGTGAAGCCCGCGACGGCCACCACCATCACCACGCGGTCCGCCAGCGAATTGCGATGCAGCGCGGCGTAGATGCCGGCGGGAATGCCGAGCCCGATCTTGATGAGCAGCGCCGGCAGGGTGAGCATCAGCGTGGCCGGGATGCGCTCCGTCACCAGCACGATCGCGTCGCGCCCGTCACGCATCGAGCGGCCGAGATCGCCGGAGAGGATCGCGCCGAAATAGTGAAAGTACTGCAGCCAGATCGGCTGGTCGAGGCCCCAGGCGGCGCGGAAGGCATCCACCGCCTCGGGCGGGGCATCGGCGCCCATGATGATCTGCGCCGGATCGCCCGACAGGCGCAGCACGACGAAGGCGAAGGTGACGACCATCGCGATGGTCAGCGCGGCGCGGGCGAGGCGGGAGGCAGCGAATCGCAGCATGTCACGCGGCCTTCCGCAGCGTTTCGGCCTCGTCCTGCGCCACATGGCAGGCGACGCGGCGGCCGTCTCCGGCGCGCGGCTTGAGCTCGGGCGATTCGGCGCGGCAGCGCGCGACCGCGACCGGGCAGCGCGGATGGAAGGCGCAGCCCGCGGGCCGGTCGGCGGGATTCGGCGGATCGCCCTGCAGCACGATGCGCCGGCCGGTGCGCCCCGGATGCGGAATGGCGGAGACGAGCGCGCGCGAATAGGGATGCGCCGGGTCGTGGAGAACCGCGTCGGGCTCGCCCTCCTCCACGATGCGGCCGAGATACATCACCGCGACGGCGTGGCTCACCTGGCGCACCGCGCGGAGATCGTGGCTGACGAAGACGATGCCGAGGCCGCGGCTTTCCTGCAGCTCGACCAGCAGGTTCATCACCTGCGCCTGGATCGAGACATCGAGCGCGCTGATCGGCTCGTCGCAGACCAGCAGCGCCGGCTCGGTTGCCAGCGCGCGCGCCAGCACGGCGCGCTGGCGCTGGCCGCCCGAGAGCTCGTGCGGGTGGCGCGCGGCCTGGTCGGCGCGCAGACCGACGGCGCGCAGCAGCGCCTCGACGCGGGCGGCGCGTTCGGCCGCGTCGCCAATCGCGTGGATCTCGAGCGGCTCGGATATCTGCACGCCGATCGGCAGCCGCCGGTCGAGCGCGCCGAGCGGGTCCTGGAACACCATCTGCATCCGCGCGCGCAGGCCGCGCCAGGCGGCGCTGCCGGGCGGCGGCAGCGGCCTGCCCTCGAAAGCGACGCTGCCTTCGTCCGGCGATTCCAGGCCCAGCAGCAGCCGCCCCGTGGTGGACTTGCCGCAACCGGATTCGCCGACGAGCCCGAGCGTGCGCCCCTGCGCGACACGGAGCGAAACGCCATCCACCGCGCTGAGCGCCACGCTGCGCCCGAAGATGCCGCGGCGCATCGCGTAGCGGCGGACGAGGCCCGTCGCCTCCAGCAGCGGCGCCGGCGTCATGCGGCAACCGTCTCCGCGGCCTGCGGCACGGCGGCGCGCAGGCAGGCGGCGCGGTGCCCGGGACCGAGCAGCGCGTCGCGGGGCATCGCGGCATCGCAGGCGCCGATGCGCTCGATGCAGCGCGGTGCGAAGGCGCAGCCCGGCGGCATCGCCCAGGGCTCCGGCACGCCGCCGGGGATCGCCACCAGCCGCCGCCGCGGCCCATCGAGCGGCGGCAGCGCGCCCAGCAGGCCGCGCGTGTAGGGATGCGCCGGTGCGGCGAACAGACGCCCGGCAGGCGCCTGTTCCACGATGCGCCCGGCATACATCACCGCGACGCGCTCGCAGGTGTCGGCGACGACGCCGAGATCGTGGCTGATCAGCACCAGCGCCATCCCCGTCTCGCGCCGCAGCGATTGCAGCAATTCGAGGATCTGCGCCTGGATCGTCACGTCGAGCGCGGTGGTCGGCTCGTCCGCTACCAGCAGCTCGGGCCGCCCGGCCAGCGCGATCGCGATCATCACGCGCTGGCTCTGCCCGCCCGAGAGCTCGTGGGGATAGGCATCGAGCCGGCGCGCGGCATCGGGCATGCCCACCTGGTCGAGCAGCCGCTTCGCCTCGGCCCGCGCCGCGCCGCCCGCCATGCCGCGATGCAGCGCCAGCGCCTCGGTGATCTGGCGGCCGATGCGGTGCACCGGGTTCAGGCTGCTCGTCGGGTCCTGGAAGATCATTGCGATCCGCCCGCCGCGGACGCGGTCCAGCGCCGCGGGCGGCGCGCCGAGCAGTTCCTCGCCGCCCAGCGTGACGCTGCCCGCGATCTCGGCGCGCCCCGGCAGCAGGCCGAGCGCGGCGAGCCAGGTGACGGATTTGCCGCAGCCCGATTCGCCGACCATGCCCACCGCCTCGCCCGCCGCGATCCCAAGGCTGATGCCGCGCAGCGCCGCCTGGCCGTCGAAGGCGACGCGGAGGTCGCGGATCGCGACCAGGGGGCGGCCTGGATCAGACACCCCAGTTCCGCCCGCGGAAGTCCATCTGGAACGACTGCCCCGGCTGCCACGCCATGTCGCGCCGCTTCGCCGTGAGGTTCACCGACTGGTGCAACACCGTGTAGGCGGGATCCTCGCGCTCGGCGATCTCCAGCAGGCGGCGGAAGACGACGCGGCGGCGGGCGCGGTCCGTGCTGGTCTCCAGCTCCTGGCTCAGGCGGCCGAACTCCTCGTTCTGCCATTCGCCGATCTGCCACTGCTGGCCCTGCGGGCCGTGCTGGGTGGTGATGGAGGCGGTCGGGTCGTTGAAGCTCGCGCTGTTCGACCAGTCCCGCACGCCCCGCTGGCCCTCGCGCGAGAGCACCTGCGGGAAGTTCTCGCGCATCTCGATCTGCACGTTGAGCCCGACGGCGCGCCACCCCTCGACGAGGATCTGCGCGGTGGAGACCTGGTTGGCGTAGTAGTTGTTCAGCAGCCGGTACGGGATCGGCTCGCCGCGATAGCCGGCCTCGCGCAGCAGGCGCCGCGCCTCCGCCGGGTCGTGCCGCGGCGGCGCCCAGTCGGCGTGGAACATCTCGCCGTAGAACTCGAACTGCAGCCCCTTCGGCACCACGGTCCGCCCGCCCCACAGCGCATCCACGATCGCCTGGCGGTCGATCGCGTGGGTGAAGGCGCGGCGCACCAGCGGGTTGCGCAGATGCGGGTGGTTGCGGTCGAACACCGTCAGGCGGTGGTTCATGATGGTGCCGCCGACGATCTCATGCCGCGCGCTGCGCTCCACCGTGCTGATCTGGTCGGGCGGCATGTCGCAGGCGAAGTCGCACTCGCCGGAGAGGAGCATGTTGATGCGGCTCGCCGTCTCGGGCACCTCGACGAAGCGCAGGCGCCGGGCCGGCGGACGCCCGCCCCAGTAGTCGTCGAAGGCCTCCAGCACGAGGAGCTGGTCGGGGCGGAACTCCGCCACGCGGTAGGGGCCGGTGCCGATCGGGCGGCGCGCCCAGTCGAGCCAGCTCGCGCTCGCCTCGAAGGCGGCGCGGGAGACGATCATCGCGACGTTGCGGCTGATCCGGCCTTCGAGCGTGACGTCGGGGACGCGGTTGACGAAGCGGACGGTGCGCGCATCCACGATCTCGATCCGCTCGAAGCCCGGATAGGTGCGCCGCGCCACGGCGAGCACCTCGGGCGGCGGCGTGCGGCCCTGGGTCTGGCCCGGGATCGTGCCGAACAGGTTGCGCGCCTGCTCGACGGTGAGGTTCCAGCCCATGCGCTCGGGGCCGAAGGAGAAGGCGACATCCTCCGCCGTCATTTCCCGCCCGTCATGGAAGCGCACGCCCTGGCGCAGCGTGAGTTCCAGCGTGCGGTCGTCCACCCGGCGCCAGGATTCGGCGAGCGCGGGCCTGAGGCCGAGATCGCCCGTCCAGCTCTGCTCGATCAGCGTCTCGGCATAGCTGTTCCAGGTGCGCGTGCCGACATTGGACTGCTCGCGCAGCGTCTCGAGCGTGTTGGTGTTGGCGATCTTCTGCACGGCGATGGTCAGCACCGGGCGCTGGTCGGCCTGCCCGACGGCAGGGCGCGGCAGCGCAAGCAGCGCGGGCGAGGCAAGCAGCAATCGGCGGCCGATCATCGGCATCCTCCTCTCTCGGTCGGGCGGGCTATTCGGCGGCGCGAGCCAGGCCGGGCGGCGCGGCGACGCCGCGTTCCTCCAGGCCCTGCGGCGTCGCGCGGAAATGGGTCAGCGTGCGCTCGGCATGGCGCATCCGCTTGGAGAGCGCCTTCTGCGCGTAATCCCTCACCAGGCCGGCATGCGCGGGCGAATCGGCCAGGTTTTCGAACTGGTGCGGGTCGCGCGCCAGGTCGAAGAAGAGCGGCGCCAGCGCGGCGAAGTGCACGTATTTGTATCGCGAATCCTGCACCACGCAGAGCGCCGATTCGTCCATGTGCAGGCCGAGCGCGCTTTCGGGCTGCGCGTAGTGGACGTCGCGGAAATCGTATTCGTAGAACAGCAGGTCGCGCCAATCCTCGGGCGGGGTGTGCGACAGCAGCGGCAGCAGGGAATGCCCGTCGCAGGCGCGCGGGATCGTGCCTCCGAGGGCCTGGAGGATGGTCGGCATCACATCCACGCTCTCGGTGAAGGCGTCCTCGATGGCCCCGGCGCGCGGGCTGCGCCCGGCATCCTTCACCACCAGCGGGATGCGGAAGCTCTCGTCGAAATAGCCGACCTTGCCGAGCAGCCAGTGGTCGCCGAGCTGCTCGCCATGGTCCGAGGTGAAGACGATCATCGTCTCCTCCCACTGGCCGTTCTCGTCGAGCCAGGCGAAGACGCGGCCGAGGCAGTCGTCGATCTCGGACATCAGCCCGGCATAGGTCGCGCGCATCTGGCGGATCGCCGCCTCATCGAGCGCGCTCGCGGCGCCGCCGGCGCCGTGGAAGAAGGAGCCCTGCTTGATGTCGCGCAGGTAGTGGCGCAGCAGCGGGTGTTGCGCCGCCTCCTCCTGCCACGCGGCGCGGCGCACCGGCGCGGGCATGTCGGCCGCTGCATACATCGCATGGTAGGGCGCCGGCGCGATGAAGGGCGGATGCGGGCGGTAATAGCCGAGATGAAGGAACCAGGGCTTGCCGTTGGTGCCCTTCAGGTAGGTCAGCGCGCGCTCGGTGAAGTAGCGGCTGTCCGAGAGCTCGGCCGGGATGCGGCAGGGCCGGTCGGTCACGCCCGGCACCGCATCCTCGCCTTCCGGCAGCCAGATGTCCTCACGTCGCTTCGGCAGCTTGTAGCCCTGATGCGCGAGCCAGCCGAAATAGCCGTCCATGCTCGGCTCGAAGGCGCCGACGCTGCGGAACCCGTCCATCAGATCGCCGAGCGTGGTGAAGCGCGGATCGCGTGGGCCGGAGGTGCGGGGATCGGGCGTGGTGGTGGTGTAGCCGATCAGCGCGGGATCATAGCCGATGAGGCGCAGCTGCTTGCCGAGGTTGGTGTGGCGCGCATCGAGCGGCACCGTGTTCTGCACCGCGCGGTGGTTCATCAGGTAGAGCCCGGTCAGCAGGCTGGCGCGCGCCGGGCCGCAGGGGACGGTGGTGGTGACGTGGTTGCGGAAGGTCACGCCTTCGCGGCACAGGCGGTCGAGATTGGGGGTGCGGAGGAAGCCGGCGCCGAGGGCGGGCACGAAATCCGCGCGCCACTGGTCCACGACGATGAGAAGCACGTTCTTCCGCTGCGCCATCCGATCCGCCCCGCTGACGGGGGCCGATTAGCGGCGCTGCGCGAAGCTGGTGTGACGCTTGCGCGACGCGCGGATGACAGCGCGCGGCCGCGGCGCGATCAGCCCGCCGGGCCGGCCGCGAAACCGCCGAGCCGCGCGGCGATCACATCGCCGACAGCTTCCAGCGCCGCACGGCGCGGATAGGCGGTTCGCCAGACGAGCCGCACGCGCCGCCCCGCCGCCGCCGCGAGCGGGCGCAGCACGATGCCCGCATCCTCCGCGGCACCGGCCGCGAGCCCCGGGATCAGCGTCGTCCCGTAGCCGGCGGCGACCATGTTGAGCAGCGTCGCCAGGCTTGCCGCGCGCAGCGTGCCCCCCAGCGCGCCGCCACGCCCGCAGGCCGCGAGCGCCTGTTCGCGCAGGCAATGCCCATCCGCCAGCACCAGGATGTCGCGCGCCAGGTCGCCCTCCGCCACCACCGCGCGGGCGGCCAGCGGATGCTCGGGCGGCAGCGCGGCGAGGAAGGGCTCCGTGAAGAGTTCGCGACAGGCGAGGTCCGGCCCGTCCGGCTCCGTCGCCAGGATCGCCGCGTCCAGCTCATGCGCGCGCAGCTTTTCGAGCAGCGCCGCCGTCTGGTCCTCCCACGGTTCGATGTCGAGCGCGGGCAGCGCAGCGCGCAACGGCGCGAAGACCAGCGGCAGCAGATGGGGCGCGAGCGTCGGGATGATGCCGAGCCGGAGCGGCCCGGCCAGCGGGTCGCGCAGGTCGCGCGCCGCGGCGAGGATGGAATCGGCCGCCGCCACCGCGGCGCGGACATGGCCGAGCAGCCGCTCGCAGGCCGGCGTCGGCACCACCGCCTTGCCGCCGCGCTCGAACAGCGTCAGGCCGAGCTCCGTCTCGAGCTTGCGGAGCTGGACGGAGAGCGTGGGCTGGCTGATGCCGCAGGCCTCCGCCGCGCGGCCGAAATGCGCCTGCTCGGCGATCGCGAGCAGGTAGCGCAGATCGCGGAGGTTCATGCGGCGAGAGGTGGGCTGATAGCTTGCATCTATCGGAACCATTGATGGGCAGGGCTTCCATTTATCCTCATTCTGCCGCTACCTAGGCGCAAGGGCTGAATCCGTCCGGGGCTGCGCGCGAGCGTGCCGCCCTGGACCGCGGCGCCCCGGACCCCAATTGAACGGGGCGGGACGCGGATCGTCCTCGAAGCGTGTCGCGGGCCCGATGCGGGCGCGCGTTTCCTGTGCGGACAGCGAGATCGGAGGAAGAGATGGACGGACATGGTGCCTCGAGCGCTGGGAAGTGCCCGGTGATGCACGCGACGCCGACGGCCGCGCGGTTCACCACGCGCTCCAACCGCGACTGGTGGCCGAACGCGCTCAACCTGAAGATCCTCCACCAGCACTCGGCCAAGTCGAACCCGATGGGCGAAGGCTTCAGCTACGCGGAGGCGTTCAGCAAGCTCGACCTCGATGCCCTGAAGAAGGATATCATCGCGCTGATGACCGTCTCGCAGCCCTGGTGGCCGGCGGATTACGGCCATTACGGCCCGCTCTTCATCCGCATGGCCTGGCACGCCGCCGGCACCTACCGCACCGCCGACGGCCGCGGCGGCGCCTCCAACGGCGCGCACCGCTTCGCGCCCGAGAACTCCTGGCCTGACAACGGCAACCTCGACAAGGCCCGCCGCCTGCTGTGGCCGATCAAGCAGAAAT